>WASV01094075.1_pt1 | contig 17981 bp, 15 predicted proteins | sample 5698531 | NCBI WGS metagenome assembly WASV01 (sample SAMN11175559, study PRJNA528189) | sponge metagenome | isolation source: marine sponge | host: Myxilla | place: Antarctica: Western Antarctic Peninsula, King George Island | collected 2013-01 | reverse complement strand
TATTTGACCTTTGAATTCTTGCCCCGTAGGGGTATCTCGAAGCATCTCGATTTTTCGACTTATGCAAAGGTCTCCCTACGAGAATGGGAGGGATCAACAGGCTGGACCGCAGGATGTTTCTGAATCAACAGCGTCTTCTTTCAAGCTATCTTTATGGCCCTTGATTCGTGCTTCGATATTTGGCCGGCAGCGTTTTGCCTTACAATTGCCTGTTCCCACACCGATTTTTCTTCTCAAACCTTCAAAGGTCAACGTCCCTTCCCGAATAGCGGCCATAACTGTTCCCGCCTTGATGCTTCGGCACAGGCAAACTTTTTTGAGATTATCTAAAAATTGTTTTTTTGTTTCCAAAATATATAAGGTTCCGGCTATGATTCTTACGCCAGAGTGTATTTGTGTAAAGATAGTATTTTCAAGGGCACCAAAATTTAAAACCACTTATGGAGCTAACCTTAAAGTTTTGATTTAACAAAACCTGTACATCCATTCTAAACCGTAACTTCCACCCTCTAATATAAACCAGCATTGGTGAAAAACCTAATTCTTAAAGAACCGCGCCCGCTTCTACTCTCTGCTTTGAGCGGGATTCTTCTGGTGTTGATCTTCCCGCGTTTTAATTTTGAAGTTCTCGCTTGGTTCGCCTTTATCCCTCTTTTTTCGGCGATTGAAGCCAAAACCCCGCAACGTTCCGCGTTGTTGGGATTTATCACCGGCATGGTTTTTTATACCTGGGGCTTGAGCTGGATCAACAACACTCTCATCAACTACGGCAACCTTCCCCAGGTTGTGAGTTTCATGGTTCTAGGGCTTTTAGCCGCCTATCTCTCTTTCTATACGGCACTCTTTTGCTATCTGACAAGGAGGGTCTGCAAAAACAATCGGGGACTGCTTTTCCTGTTCGCACCGGTTCTGTGGACATCTTTTGAGTACTTCCGCTCGACTCACTCCGAATACGGGTTTTCCTGGTTAGGGTTAGGCTACTCCCAATTCAAAACCCTGCCGGTTATCCAGATGGCCGAGATCACCGGTGTGTATGGTGTCTCATGGCTCATCATGCTGGTCAATGTCGGACTCTATCTGACCTGGAAGTCATGGAAACAGGGCTCGGGCACTAACATGGGAGCACGGTTTTTATCGGTCACGATTCTTGTTTTGGCCACATGGATAAGCTATGGCGGACTTGCCCTGAACCGCGTGGTCAATGGCCCCAGTCTGACGGTGGGATTGATTCAAGGCAATGTCGAGCAGTCCATGAAATGGAACCCAGTTTACCAGAAGGTGGTTATGGCAAAATATCGGGACCTGACTCTCAAGGCCGCGCAATCAAATCCGCAACTGATCGTATGGCCGGAAACCGCCACACCTTTTTTTTACACCCAGCACGCACCCGGCACCCAGTTTGTGAACGACCTGGCGCGGCAAACCAATATCCCCATTCTATTCGGCAGTCCCTATAAAGAAAACAGCATCCACTACAACAGCGCCTACATCGTGTCTGAAACCGGTACCGCACAAAACCGTTACGACAAAATCCACCTGGTCCCGTTCGGCGAGTTCGTCCCCTTCCGGAAAACATTGTTCTTCGTGGAAAAAATGGTGGAGATGATCGGCAACTTCGGTCGTGGTGAGGAAGCGATAGTGTTCGATGTGGCAGGACACAAGGCCGGGGTCTCAATCTGTTATGAAATAATCTTCCCCGACCTGATACGGCAGGCGGTTAAAAACGGCGCCGACTTTTTAGTCAATATCACCAACGACGCCTGGTTCGGTAAAAGTGCGGCGAGCTACCAGCATATGAGCATGGGAGCACTAAGGGCGGTGGAAAACCGTGTGCCCATCGTGCGTGCGGCGAATACCGGGATCTCCGGAGCCATCACGGCTAGCGGCACCCTTCAAGATGAAACGGAACTTTTTGTCGAAGCCGCCAAGATCACCAAAATCACCCCGCGCCAAGGCAGACTCACCTTCTACAGCACCTATGGCGACGTGTTCAGCTGGCTGTGTTTAGGGCTGACTCTACTACTACCTTTTTGGCGTAACCACAGGTGAACATCGATAGGCCCCCCCCCTGGAGAGAGAAATTTACACAACCTCCAGATTCTTCGCCGGGTGCTCAGAATAACAATAGCCCGTCACCATAAGCCGCATACTTCTATAAGTTATTGTTTTTTAAACATATATTTAATATATCAGCCGTTATATAGTTCAACTCTAAATATATCAAAAAACTGACTTTATGATATATCTATACTATATGATGCCGATACAAGCAGACCCTGCAAATAAGTCCAAAAAGCAGGCAAAATACATCCCATTTTCGGCCTGATATCCTAAGTGATGGCTATGTGACGATTTTGACATTTCGAAACAAAATAATTCCAAAAAAAATATAAAAACCCTTTAAAAAAAGCAACTTATGCCAGTTCACTATCTGGTAAAGCTTCCGATTCTTATGTGATTTTCTTCCTGTTTCTTCCTGTTTCTTCCTGTTTCTTCCTGTTTCTTCCTGTTAAACCATTAAGAAGGGCCTCTTTCCCATTACCCTCCGGTTAGATGGTTCAGCAACAACTGCACATTACTGTCGCCGGGTTTGGCGTCGACAAAGCCCTCGATATCACCGGGACCGGCTCGGGCATCACCGTCGACATCTATTCTTGCTGCCAGCACCATCGGGCCTTCAAAAGCTGCTCCGGGCATCATGATGTCCTGCGGTCCCAATACGAATTCATAAGGAAGCTGAAGGTCGGCGATGCGCTTGACCGCCAGCGGTGGGCCGCGTTTCACGCCCTCAGATCGGGCAAAAATAAACAGGGTGCCATTGACCGGAATCTTTTTCCTGAGTGCCTCGCTCACGTTGACCGTTCCCTGGATGTTGTAAGCATCGGCGCTTATCCTATTGTTCAGCACCAGTTGAACGCCTTTTTGTCCGGCGGTGATTTGCACCTTTCCTTCCACATCACCCGGACTGGACTTTCTATTGCCATCCTGGTCAAGCCGGACCGTCAGGTTCATGGTTCCCTCAAATTGGCTTCCCTCGATCATGGTATGCAGTTGCCCGATCTCAAACTCAAAGGGGAACTGGAAAACGCTGTGGCGTTTGACCGCCAGCGGTGGCCCGGCATCCACACCCTCGGGCCGGGCAAAAATGAACAATCCGGCACTCGGGCTCAAACTCACCTTCAGCGCAGGGTCGAGCACAATAGTGCCGGAAACGTCATTAAGGTGAATAGTCGGATCGGCCTTTCTGGCCAGTTCTTTTTTCAGGCTTTCTGGCAGAGGGTGCTCTTTCAAGTCCCCATCACACCCCGCTAGCCCAGAAATTCCCAAAAAACAGCAAAATAACGCTAATCGTTTCAAAATAATCCTCCGATAAGAGCATACAGGCCGAAGAAATAAATCTTGGGCAGGTGCTTGACATCCTGGCTAGTAGATTTCATTAATACTACTACACAGTTAATAATTTCATGCGGCCCAAAGGGCTGAAACCGACCCAGCACGTTGACCTATCAACCGGTACGGAGGTGCTTCAACGCATATTTAAACCTCCAGGCCGGGGCGAAAATCGACCAGGTCGACCTTAATTCTGGAGTGTAACATGTTTCACGAAGTCAAAATATTCGATAAAAAGGGCAAGTTCAAAAAGGTGCTTTCCAGCAAGAAGCTCAGCACAAAATACTGGGACTCATTTTTTAACAACCCAGTGAGCGAATCGATGAAAGCGAAGGGACGCAAACAAAAATCGCAGAAAAGCGTGGATTGCGATGATGAAAACCTTGAATAGTCTGATTGGCTTGAGCTTTCAGCTCCGGCAACGGAGCCTTTATAATTTTATTGGGATAATTTTGATGACGGGCTAACTCCTGATCCTCCACCAAGGTAGAGTTGGAACATTTGATAATTTCAGGAAGCACCGACCCCGACATTCAAGAGAAATGCCTCGATAGAGGTGCTTCCGGCTACATTGCCAAACCTTTTGAAAGAACCCCATTATTGGAACAAGTTCAAAAAACTCTTGTTGCCGAGGTTCAACTCTCTAAAGTGTCAGAGGACATAATGAGTGAGGCCAAACTGGCGTTAATGCTCCTCGAAAGAGAAGGGTTGAACACCCGAGATCAAACAAAAGAAGAACTTAATAAAGTCAAATCCAGGCTGAAAAAAATAATCTAACGCTCCAACATCCGCACGGAAACCATCAACAATCCGGAAAATGCCACCATAACCATATCTTCCAGGATGGTCCAACCATCCAAAGGTCGGGCGAAAAACACACCAAAGCACCCACAGTTGGGAATATCAAGTCCTCTCATAACCGTCACTGAGGCCCAAAGCGTCAACACCGTATGCAACCCCAATGAACCAGACGCCGCCCAAAATATTATGCGTCCGCTGAACAACCAAAAAGACAAAATTAGCTCTACGGCTATCATGCCCAAGGCAACAGGATAGAGCATCCAGTCTGCAAATGCCTGATAAGTGATCAGGACTTCGACGAAACCCGGAATATCCAGAGCCTTGCCCAATCCCGTGGTCAGTAGAATGGCCGCGATAAAAAACCGCAGAAAACGACCGAAGATTTTATTGCTGATTAAGCGTCCAGTCATAAGGAATAAACTCGATGTCATAATGTTCGGGGACCGGGGTTTTGCGATACCTGTTGATATAAGTGATTAAAGTAGGAGTTCGTTTGCGGTCCACAAAATCATCTGTATAAAAATCCAGAATCTCCGAAAGGTAGGCTACTTTTTTCTTTCTATGAACCTGGACATTGCGCGAGTGATTCAAAAATTCATAGGTAACGCGTTCCAGTTGTTTGTCCAACTGGTCCGCCTGAAAGGGTGCCTGGGGCAAGCGAGGGCACCCCACAACCATACAGTTCAAAGCAAAGTGAACCCTCGGATCTCCCAAGGGGCGGATGATTTTATTTTCGTAATCCAATAGCGAAATCCAATCTTCGCCAACGACGTACCGGGTGAGTTTAAAAAATTTTACGCGCTCCAGCAGGCTTTCGAATCCTTCTTCCACCTCAAGCTTCACCACCCCGTACATAGCCAGAGCATTATAAGAATTCAGGTAATACGCCAACCGGCTATCAGGGTCGGAAAATAAATCGGGACGATTGTGCGGCGCATTGTGTCCGATGTATGCCACATAGGCGCGCAGGCGGCCAGGGTTTCGGGCCAAACCTGAAAAATCAATCTGGCCTTGAGCATCCACCGCCTGTTTCAAAATGGCGGCCCATAATCGATCCGCTTGCTTCGGTGTCCAATCTTTCTGAGTTTCAGAAGATGTTGGTATTTTAATATTCTTACTGCACCCTTGGAGAATCCCCAAAGCCATTAAAACGAACAGAAGAAAGACAAAACGATAAAATAGATGTCGTACATTGAGGATCAAGCGACTGAGTCCTTTATTAAAGTTTTTCCGGAAGAAAGCGGATAAAATATTTCTTTACCGCTATCGGTTTCGATTTCAATTGGGCGCAAAATATATTCATCCCTTTCAGCATTGTGTGCGCACATCGAAATCGGACCGTCGGGCGTCATCACCATAAAAGAGCAAGCATCGATTCGTTCCTGATCTAAATGATCTGCGTGCATAAAATTTTTCACGAAAAAAATAATCGGTCGAGCTTTTCCTCTAGCCGCCCAAAAATGATGCCGAAGGAGCCACAATCTGGTCAGGACATATCTCAACATCTCTAACAGCCAACGGGGTTTGCGTAGCATGACTTTAAAATAGGACCAGGCGATCGCCGAAGCACTTTGCCGCCGATCATGCATGACATCACCGAACTCACGTAAAAATCCGGCAAATAAATTTGCATCGTCCATCAGGCCGAATGCTTTTCCGTTCACCGCCAGAGCAGGTAAATAACTTTGGCATTGGGGATGCCCGACCAGAATAACCTCCCAGGGTAATTCAGAACCCGCCCCCAGGCTGATCTGATTGCGAACGGATTCCAAACTTATGCAGTCCGGCCGGCCCCGCACTTCGCCGCGCCCGGTATCCGCTTGCAATTGAAACGATGTCAAACCCACCACATCAGATTTCTCGATAAAAAACTGCACCAGGTCTGGAAGTTCATGGTAATTACCCGTGAAGATGGTCGTGTTGAACATGACCATTAAAGGTAAGCCCCGGGCACGTTCAATATATTCAAGTCGAATGGTGTTTAGTTCCTTTTCAGTGGTAAATCCCTTTCGTTTTTGGGTCAGGTCTACATGGAACGCCACGTCACTCAACCCATTTTTGCACAGCTCGACCAGTAAATCCCGGGGGCAAAGTATTCCATTTGTGAGTAGCGATGGATTCAGCCCCAGGTTACGAGCGTACCGCACAATCTGAACCAACTCAGCACGGTCTCGCATAGTCGGGTCACCACCACTGATTTGGACGTTAGTCCCAATACCAAAATTCCGGCGCACACCTTCCAACCGCTCAAATACTTCGGATAAAGGGAGATCGGTAACGTCGTTGGAATTTTCGGACAAATAGCACAAAGAGCAACTCAAGTTGCATCGTTGACTGATCTCAACCGATACACACCCGATCGCGTTGCGAGAACCCAAAAACTGATTGGGTTGGTTAAACTTTCCTAATCGCCTGCGGGTGGCTCTCAGTGCTTTTTCGCGCTCCTTTTTTTCGCCTTCGCTTATCTCCGCCGTATGCATAGCATCTAATATCTGAGTACGCTTCATATTTTTCATATGGATAGGTCATTTAGAGGTTATTTTCAAGAAATGCTCAAAGTAAGTCCTGGAAAAAGACATTACCTTACATTACATTTAAAGATGCAGAAATGATTAGTGCCGGTGTAAAATCCAAATGGAAAATCCGACCTACCTGGAAACCGAAGCGGCTATTGTTTATCTACTCAAAAAAATATTCGGCTTCATCAAGGTAAAAATTTGGGATACTCATGCTGATCTCTTTTTAGCCCTTAGTCCAATGAACCCAAAAATAAAGCTATTAATAATTTGCGCGCTATTAGTGATAGTTTTTTTAGTAGCAGAACTTACAGGTCTTCGAGCAAGCCTTTCTCCCCAACACATCAAAGAATTATTTCTGCAGTTCCAGCTTTGGGGCATATTGATATTCTGCATAAGCTTCAGCCTCGGGAACCTGCTCTATATTCCTGGTTGGATTTTTTTGCTGGGAGCGGTTTTTGCTCTTGGTAAGGAATGGGGAGGTTTGACCACTTATATTGCGGCTCTCACTTCTTCCACAATTAGTTTTTTCCTCATTCAAAAGATTAGCGGGGGTGCTCTTCGCAGCCTCAACAACAAATATGCCGATAGAATATTTTCAAAACTAGACCAATACCCGGTTTGTTCCATAGCAATCTTGAGGTTGATGTTCCAAACTGTGCCGGCACTGAATTATGCTCTGGCCATGGCAAACGTTCGATTCAGTCATTACATCCTGGGTACGATAATTGGGCTCCCTCTTCCTATTTTTATTTATTGCTTCTTTTTTGAAAAAATATTCCGGCATGTACTCCCATAGCAAAAAATAAAACTACACTTTTCCCATATTTTTAATCACACCTAAAATGCCTGGCACTTGCCCTGTTTTCACTTCGCTTAGTTGAGAAACATGAAAATGGTGATTCAAAAAATGGTCCAGTGCCTGTAGTGATTCATTGCGAATGCCGGGTTCGTGCTGCCATAAATAAGGGGAAATCGGCAAGGTAGGGGGTTGCCAAGCTATTAATTTGGAAAGGCTTTGCTTAAGCCTGGCGGAAGTCTTTGCCCTCAAGGCGGACCTTCTTGCACATTTCTATCAAGCGGGAAAAAATGCGCGGGCCGATTTTCTCCTCCAGAGTGCAGGAAGGCGCGGATTTTTTACTGTCGTCGATTGTCGGCTTGTCATTGAAGTTGGTGGTGACCAGTGTCACCTTGTCATCATCGTTGTAACGGGCTGAAATGAAGTGATCTAGAATGGTTATTTCCCAATCCGTGTTCCTGCCCTTGGCCAACTCATCGACCACCAATACCTTGACGTTGACATAGGGATTGATGAATTCTCCTTCCGAGATATCTTCTCCATAACCGTGGCGGATGTCGCGCAACAGTTCAAAAAAGTCGACGAACTTGCATTCGACACCATGTTTTAAAATCAACTCCTTGATGATGGATACCGCAAGATGGGTTTTGCCCAGTCCGGGTCCGCCCATGAATATCAGGCCCTGACTGTATTGACCCTTCATCTGGACAAACTCTTTGATGAAGGTTCTGGACCGGGTTAAAGCATCTTTCAGCGACCTGTGCCGGGTCGATGTGACCTCATAATTGTCCAGACCCTCGTGCACAAACTTGCCCGGAATTCCGGCTTGATTGAATAGCTTTAATTTTTTATTAAAATCGGCGCATCGGCATTCGCGGATTAGGGAAATGCCGTTCGCATCTTCCTCTAAAATTCTTCCTGTCCCCTGGCAACTTTCACAGTCAAAACATTTACAGGCTTCGGCGTGGACTTTGCCTTTTTGATTGGACAACACATATTGATGATCGCGGCAGGTAAAGCAGGTTACCCCTTCAGCGGCATTTTTTTTCATTACCGGGTTCGCTCCATTTCCGCTTCGACAAATACTTCGAGATACCTCAAACCCACTTTCGAAGATTGCCGGCTGTTCTGCCTGTCAAATTCGACGACCCCGTTCTCAATGCCTCGACAAACAACATTGACCGGAATGCCTCGGCTCTCCCATTGCTGAATCAAATCGTAATCGGTGGCGGAAAGCGCCAAGCCAGAATCTTTCAGGGTAAGAAAAAACTGTTCAACAGTGACAAGATAGTTTTGGTTTTCAAGGTTCATTAATATACGGGAATAAAAGAAGGAGTAAAACTTTTTCAAGCCGCCGATACTTTTTCTAGCCAGCAAAAGCCATTACCCCTTCAGGGCACGAGAGCTTGGGAAAAATATCATGTGTACATTGGGTTCAGCGTCACGCTGGGTTAGCCTTTTATGTCCCGGATGGTGCCCAACAATTCATCGTTCGCTTTAATGACATTGACATTGGCTTTAAACGCCGCCTTCGCAACGATCTGATCGACGATCTCCTCGGTGATGTCGACGTTGGAACCTTCGAGAAAGCCGGAACGCACCGTGCCCAGTCCGCCTGCTCCCGGGTTGCTGGTCGGGACCAGTCCACCCTCGGTGTTGGATCTAGAAATATCGCTGACCTTGGTGTCGCCCGATTTTAGTTCGACGCTGTTGACATCGCTTTTCTTGAATCCGGCGGTGTTAATGTTGGCAACGCTGTTGGCACTGTTTTGCAGTCTTTGAGATGCGTTTTTCAATCCCGTTAACGCGCTGAATATAGGACCTAACATGGTTTAAATCCTCCTTAAACCCTTATCCTTGTCAATGTCAATATAGGACTTCTTCAGAATCTTTCAAGGCTGCCGGTTTTGCCAATAGCAAATTTTTCAAGGGTAATAATGAAAGGCTCATGGCCGTTTCATCGCAATTGTCTTTATGCAGGCAAGCCTGGCAATCGTTCCACACCTTCTGCGGCAGTTGCATTTTGTCAACCACTTTAAATCCAAACCGGGTGAACAATGGCACCGCATAAGTAAGAACAAAGGCGGTGTCGCAATCGTCCCGCAACAAAGCACGATCGACACTGCCCTGAATCATCTCGGCGGCGATGCCCTGTCGGTGATAGCGCGGGTCCACACCAAGCGAGCGGATCTCTACGAGGCGGTCCCAACTGAATTTCAGGCTACAGATGCCGACGATTTCATTATGTTTCTCGTAGACTAGAAAATCGGAAATGTTTTCTTCTATTTCCTGCAACGTGCGGAACAGCATTTTGCCGTCTTCCGAATAGAAACAGACTAGGTTCTGGATGGCCTGCGCATCCTCATATTTAGCTTCTCGTAACATATTTATAGGAACCTTAATCAAAAAAACCCACTCGCCACCCGGCGTGGGGCAAATAAAGATCAATAACCTTTGAAATATCGATCAATAATTAAAAAACTTTTTTCTATAAAAACCATGATTTTGCAGTATCGGGGAAGACAAAGAATTAGTCAACGGCAAATAACAGAGGGGAACCCTTCTAACTACTTAATATTGCTGATAAAAGGGGATTTAATCAGATGAGAAAGATGGAGATATTGCGAGTTATTTTATTTTTGGTGCTTTTTCAACTGGCCCTTTTCGTTAAAACTCCAACCAATTGTCCAGATATCGGAATTCTTCCCTTCTTTAACGGCTTTTTCAATTTTAGACCACCAAAATAAAATAAATGCCACCTGTACGTGAGCTAATGATTCTGCCCACTTTTTATAGGAAGGAGAACTACTTGAAGACCAGTTGCTTGAATTGCTTTTCTTTGGAGGCCTTTAGTGAATCCTCGGTCCGCTGTTAAAATAGCCGTACCGTTATCTTTTTGAAATGCTGTTGCCCAGCTAACATCAGGATGACCACGTTGACCTTTTTCTTCAACGTGAGAAAGTTCCATTCCTTCTTTTAACCCTACTTCCCGTATTGCTTTAATAACCTTTATTGAAACATGCTCATCGGCATAAATTTTCACGCAACCAATCTTTGCTCAAATTTGACAGCTTGTTTTGCTAAAGATGAATTTATTCCAAACCAATTTCCTACTGCTGCAAAGTTTTTCTCCGCCTTCCAAAGATTGAATAAAGCACTTGTTGGGACATGTTTTCTTGATATCGTTGGATGCCCGTATGCAAATTGAGGATTAACAATAACATCGGGAAATTCCTTAGGAATTGGGATCCAACTTTTTGGACGCCCTGTATCCATGTTAAAGTCTATACCCTCTTCGAGAAATTGTTCCCACGCCTGATAAACTTTGAATTGTTTTGTTACCAAATTTAAAAGAACATCATCCCTAGTTTCTTTAGCAGCATGTAAAAATATATCTCTACGGTCCGTCATTAGTTTGGTGTTAGTAGAAAATGGATGGTCAACGTTTAATTCTTTTCGTAAATTAAACGCTGCCTTTCTTAGGGCTTGAAGAGAAACTCCTTTATCTCGAAAATATTTTATATATTTTGCTTCCATTAAATCGAAAAAACCTAACGTTTGTTGCCCATCAATCACTTCATACTGTCTAATTATTAATGGTGCCATATCCGTTGGATGTTCCCTCAGCCAATGGCTTAATTTTCCTGGAAATTTAATACGTAAAAGCCGTCCTGCCTCTGCAGCGGAATAAAATCCACGAGACATTGGATCATTTATTTCTATTTTTCTTTTTATTTTTTTTGATTTCATTCGGAATGATTTATCTTTTGATTATTCTTAAATTCTCTTTTTAATTTTGGGAATTATGTATTTGTTGCTTAATATTATATTTTCAATTTCCACTTCTTTTCCAGATCGGCTTTACCTGGGATTTTTACTGGCTTTTTCAGTGAGCCTTCAGGCGGTTTATAGGTCATAACATTTTTGACTATTTTGGCTAGTTTAGCCTCGGCTTTATCGGCTTTATCATATTTGTTTCCTTTTTATTTCCTTAGTTTGTTATTCAGATTAGTCCGCCAAAACAGGACTTCAAAGGAAGTTTAGATTTTTCAAAAACGATTCCAATCTTAACTGAACAGTCTTTACCGCATCCCTTGGTGTTAAATGATGGCCGTATCTTTTCAGGCGTGGCGTTTGTTATTGGTGCCACCATAAAAGGCACAGACTGAGCCATTAGGCAAAAATTTCCCTTCAATGAAATTAAGAGCAGATTGTTCATCCGGGAATTTTTGAAAAAACTCGAAAGCTTAAAGAGTAGCCACTTTATGCTTTGCCATAATACTCAATACCTGTGCAATCATTTATAATACAAGTATTTTATACTAGCTGCCTAGGAGTTGACGACCAGTTGACCTTTGAGTTGGTCGATGAGGAGAATGTTATTGATGGAGATGGAAACTTTGTCTGCCATGCGTTCGAGAAACTCGGTACCCAGTCCATCATGAAAGTGAACAGGATTGGGACTGCCAAAGGCAATCGCCCCTATCATGGCATCCTGCGCCATGATAGGGATCAACGCTTCTGATTTAATGCTGTCATTATTAGCGAATATTCTCGATTCTTTGATCTCACTGCGAAGGATGGGTTTGAGTCCGTTTGGAAACCAGCTATCAGCCGTTTCCTGGCAAATGAATTTCACCGTTTCATCAAGCGTACCGTTATAGCGTTGCCGCAACCTGTCTTCCATACAGGGGTCGGAGCCTTTCACCAGACAAACTTTGACATTGGGAATACCAAACCGGTTGGGAATTTCTTTTTGTAGTTGATGGACCATTTGGTCGAGGTTGGTGCTGGTCAATACCAGTCTTTCGATTTCAAACAAGTGATCCTGAATTTTTTCATTGGCGTGGGAAATTTCGAACAACCATTCCAGCTTGCTTTTAAGATCTTCTTTATCATCGTGAACCCGCTTGATGATCCGGTCCGTCAGACTCAACGTCGTCATGGGCTTGATAGGAAGGTCTTCGTCTTTAATATCTTTTATTTTTTTCAGCAGTTCCGGGTATTCGTTGAAAAACTCGAGGTGCTCATTAAGATAAATAGCGATCTGGTCTTTATTCATGAAGTTTTCCTATTCGAGTATGCTGAGTCAGTAGAATAAAAAGAAATTCTAGAAAAATTATCTTTTCAAATCAGCTATTTAATTTTCTGAATTTCAAAATACTGGTATTTTTTAAACACGCCCTTTACGAGTGAGTTTGAATGAGGACTCAATATACCACAGAACCCACCGACCAGACAAACATAAAACATATAAAATCAATAGGTTGTGGGATTACCAGAATCCGGCGGAGAGCCTCCGCTGGTGACTTGCAATAACTTTCTTTAGCTAGCAAAGGGTTTTCTCGGCTTAATCAGATATCGCCTAATTGCCTGCCTCGCCAGAAGTTGCCCCGGATGGAGCGTGGAACCATTTATATAAAACAGGCAGGACCACCAGTGTCAACGCGGTCGAGGAGAGGATGCCGCCGATGACCACCGTTGCCAGCGGACGTTGCACTTCGGCACCCGTTCCTGTTGCCAAGGCCATGGGGACGAATCCCAACGAAGCGACCAGCGCCGTCATCAAAACCGGACGGAGTCTCACGAGCGACCCCTGTTTTATTGCATCATCCAAGGGAACCCCTTGGTCGCGGAGGTTGTCAATGAATGAAATCATCACCATGCCGTTCAGCACTGCGACCCCAGACAGAGCTATAAAGCCCACCGCCGCCGAAACCGATAAGGGAATGCCTCTCAACCACAGGGAGAAAAATCCGCCAGTGAGCGCAAAGGGTACTCCGGTAAAAACCAGCAGAGTGTTGGCGTTGGAACCGAACGCCGCAAACAGTAACAAGTAAATCAGCACAAGGGTCAGGGGAATCACCACCCACAATCTTTTCGATGCGGAAATCAGGTGCTCGAACTGACCTCCCCACTCGATCCAATAACCCGGCTCTGCTTTAAGTTGTAAAGCGGTTTGTGCCTCTGCAACAAAAGAACCCATGTCGCGGCCTCTTACATTAGAGGTCACCACCACACGGCGCTTGGCGTTTTCGCGGCTGATCTGGTTCGGTCCTTTAATAACTTTAAATTCCGCAATCGCTCCAAGTGGTATAAATTTTGGAACATGTAAACTCATCACCGAGTCCGCTTCTTCTTCCCCGTCCCGGGCTAATGGGATGGGAATTTCTTTGAGCATATCCATTTTTTCACGGATGTCTTCCGGTAAGCGCACGATGAGGTCAGACCTTTGGTCTCCTTCAAAAACCTGTCCGGCCTTTTTTCCTCCAATGGCGATTTCAACGACTTCCTGAACATCGGCGGCGTTGATTCCCAGCCGGGCCATTGCAGGGCGGTCCAGCTCCACCGTCAGAACCGGAAGTCCTGTCACCTGTTCAACTTTAACATCGGATGCACCGGGGATACCGGCCAGAACATGTTCGACCTCGCCGGCCAGGACAATTAGCTTATCCAGATCATCGCCAAAAATTTTAACCGCCACATCACTACGCACGCCCGAAATCAATTCATTAAACCGCATCTCAATCGGCTGGGTGATTTCATATTTATTACCGGGCACTTCAGCCAACTTCTTTTCCAGATCCCGCACCAGAGCTGATTTTTCTCTTGTAGGGTTACTCCATTCAGAACGGGGTTTCACTATCACAAACACATCGGCCACACTAGGTGGCATCGGGTCGGTGGCAATGTCCGCCGTGCCGATCTTCGCAAAGACATAATCCACTTCAGGCAGTTCTTTTATTTTTTTCTCCAGCGTATCCTGCATGGAAACAGCTTGGGAAATACTGGTACCTGGAACCCGAAGAGCGTGGACCACGAAATCCCCTTCATCCAGAGTCGGGAGAAATTCACTCCCCAATTTCTGACTCAATAAAATACTGAGCACAACCAGAACCCCGGAAAAAGCGATCACAGAGGCACGATTTTTTGCCGTGACGTCCAGCAGGAAGGAATAAAACCGGCCTGCGCCTTTTAAAATGATGTTCTCTGTTTCAGAGATGGAAGAAGACGCAAACTGAGCCATCATCGCCGGAACAAAAGTGATCGAAAGAATCAATGCTCCAGCAAGAGCCATCAATACGGTGAAAGCCATGGGCTGAAACATTTTACCTTCGATTCCAGTTAGAGTGAGTATGGGCAGATAAACGATCATGATGATGAACACCCCGAAGACGCTGGGGCGGGAAACTTCACAGGCAGAACTTTGCACAATGTCAAAGCGTTCCTGCTGATTCAAAATACGCCCCAACCGTTTTTGTTTCTCGGTAAGACGGCGACTGCAGTTTTCCACAATAATCACCGCACCATCAACAATGATGCCAAAATCAATAGCGCCCAGGCTCAACAGGTTACCGCTGACCCGGTTGTTCACCATCCCCGTTACTGCAAACAACATGGAAAGGGGAATCACCATCGCTGTAATCACTGCCGCACGGAAATTGCCCAGCAACAGAAATAAAACGGCGATAACCAGAAGTGCTCCTTCCAGCAGGTTGTCACGGACGGTTTTGAGAGTGGCGTTAACCAGATGGGTGCGGTCATAAACGGTTTGCGCCACCACACCTTCTGGCAAAGTCTGGTTGATCAATTTCATTTTCTCGGCAACCCTTAATGAAACTGTTCTACTGTTTTCTCCCTTGAGCATGAACACAGTACCCAGCACCACTTCCTCACCATTTTTGGTTGCAGTTCCCGTCCTCAACTCCTTGCCCAGGCCCACCTCTGCCACATCCTTAATATAAATAGGAATACCCTGATGGGAACCGATAACAATATTTCTAATACCTTCCAGGCCCGATACCTGACCGGGTGTTCGCACAAGGTATTGCTGACCGTTATGCTCAATATAACCGGCGCCAATGTTTTCATTATTTCTGCTCAACGCTTTGATGACATCCTTGAATGAAAAACCATAAGCGATCAGTTTTTGCGGGTCGGGCGACACCTGAAAGTTTTTAACGTACCCGCCGACGCTGTTGATCTCTGTTACTCCGGGGATGTTCATCAGTTGTGGCTTGATGACCCAGTCCTGAATGGTTCTCAGCTCAGAAGGTGAATAGGGTTTTCGATTTTGGTCTTCGGCTTCCACCGACCACATGAAGATTTCTCCCAGTCCGGTCGCAACCGGACCCATGATCGGTTCCACGTTTTCAGGCAGGCGACTTTTCACTTCCTGAATTTTGGAATTGATCAATTGCCGGGCGAAATAAATGTCTGTTCCGTCCTCAAAAATCACCGTGACCTGGGAAAGGCCGTAACGGGATAAAGAACGGGTGCGCTCCAATCGAGGCATGCCCGCCAAGGTGGTTTCAATCGGGAAGGTGATGCGTTGTTCGACTTCCAGCGGCGTGAAACCCGGAGCCTCGGTATTGATCTGCACCTGAATATTGGTGACATCGGGAACCGCGTCAATGGGAAGGATTGTAAAATTATATCCACCCAGCGCGATGAGAGCGAAAGCCCCTGCAATCACAAAAAACCTTTGCCGAATGGAAAATGAAATAATTTTTTCCAACATATTTTTTCCCCTGATTCACATATTACATATGAGACTGTAAATCACCCCAGCCTCTTGTGATATTGTTCCAAAGCCCTCGTTCCCTGCACGGGGAATCCCCCGATTAGTGCAGGGCGAGATTCTTCGTCACCTTGTTCCTCAGAATGACAAACTGGCATTTCTTGTCATTCTGTTGGAAGCAGGACTTTCTACTACCCCTCCTACCCCTTCGGGGCATGAATTTAGCGGAGGGGATATCACAGGCTCATGAAGGCTGATGTTAAATACCACAGGGATCGGGAGGATTTGCTTTTCCCTAATGACTGTGGGTAGCACTAGACTTTTCAATTTCGGCCTTCACCGCATAACTGTTTTTTACCACATACTGTTCCCCGGCTTTCAAACCCCGCAGAACTTCCACCCTGTTGCCATCGTTTTCTCCAAGTTCCAAAGGCCGTGCTTCCAGTTGAGATCCGTACTTGACAAAAACCACTGACCAATCGCGGAAATTTTGAATCGCCTCCGGTTCCACCACCACAGGAACCTTGCGTTCGCTGAGGACCAGTTTCACCGTGACATAACCGCCGGGACGCAAGTCGCGCTTCTTATTGGGAATCACTACACGCCCTGTCACCGTTCGCGTTTTCTCATCAATGATCGAACTGAGATAAGACAGTTTCGCCGTATTGAGTCCTCCCTCAAAAAGCACCTTTTGCCCGAGGTGAACTTTTTTGAGTTCCTTTTCCGGAATGGCAAAATTCACCCAGACCTCTGAAAGATCGGCCAGGAGAAAAATGTCATCGTCCTTTTTGACCGCCTCTCCGGTGGCTAGATGTTTCTGGATCACCGTACCGTCTGAAGTAGCGCGCAGTTCATACCAAGTGAAATGCTGTTCATCCTGTTTCAGCAAATGATCCACTTGCTCCGGGGTCAGTCCCAACGCCAGCAGTTTTTGGTTGCTGATTTTCAGGTTAAGTTGATCGATCTCCAGAGTTTTTTTCTTTTGCCGGAGCAACCACGCACCATCGTAGGAGATTTTTTCACGCAAAGCGATATAACGAGCCTCGGTGCTTTTGTAATCTTCCAAAGCGACTAAATATTCCGATTCGGATGAGATGCCCTTTTCCAGCAATCCCTTTTCACGCAGGTGAATGGACTTTGCCAGGCTCAATTTGGCAGAGGCGGGAATGAGCAGTTCGCGGCTTTTCCCGATCACCAGGTCTTTAAGCTGACGGTATATTTCCTCCGGGTCCAAATTCTTCTCAAGCATATCCAGCATGCGCTGGGTGTTTTCGAAGACCTGTGTTTCCCGGTCCAGGTCTGCCCTCGCCATATCAGCCTGTTTTGTGTTGGTCAGGTAATCGATCTTCGCGTCGGCCAGTTCCCGGCTTTCCAGGATGGCGATGACCTCACCACGGGAAACCTGATCTCCCAAATCTTTAAATACTTTTTTAACCACCCCATCAACCCTTGGAACAATGTGGACCACTTTTTCTTCATTGAGTCCGATCTCGCCCGGCAAACGTATCTTTGTCACCAGTTTTCCCGAACCGGCTTTTTTAAAAACAAGTCCCGCGCTTTGAATCGCCTCTGGAGAAAAATCTGCCCGGCCTTCTTTTTGAGAAAGTTTCCACTGGAAGTTTTGTCCTTTCCATTTTGCGTTGACAATCATTTCAAAAGAATGCGGTTCGGCAACCACCTTATCTCCCAGCAAATAGTCTCCCGAAGGTTTAAAGCCAATGGTCTCGGTCCTGTCCAACCTCTTTAAAACGATGTCTAAATTAATCTCGTTGAGGTTGACAGGTTCACTAGAAGTTATATAGACCCTGAATTGTGGCGGAATACCGTCTTCAAAAATTTTTACCTCCGCCTGAAAATCCTGTTCGACAAACAACCAGCCCCCGTGTTTTCCTCTTTGAGCGGAGGGCTCCTCACCTTGAGCATGCACGGAGGGCTCCTCACCTTGAGCATGCAC
>WASV01180532.1_pt1 | contig 18241 bp, 18 predicted proteins | sample 5698531 | NCBI WGS metagenome assembly WASV01 (sample SAMN11175559, study PRJNA528189) | sponge metagenome | isolation source: marine sponge | host: Myxilla | place: Antarctica: Western Antarctic Peninsula, King George Island | collected 2013-01 | reverse complement strand
AAATCCATATGAAACCCCAATGAGTGCACCAAACAAAGCAACCAATACTATCTGCATTTTTGGCGATAGCCTATTCATATTATGTTCTCTTTATTTGTAGTATGAGTCGTGAATTTTTTCCCGCATATACCTCCATAATTCCCGCATATATTTTATATACTTAGAGATGCTTTTACGGCATTTTGTAAATAATTTAAACTATGCTCATGAAGCACATAGAGCTATCCAAAGTCACAATCTTACGACCAAATACTTCTTTATACTTAAAGTTAAAATTAATTGCATTTCCTTGCTTTGTTTGCTTCGAATATCTCGTTAGCAAATGTTTATTTGAAATAACCCTAGTCCAATTTTCTCGCCAATTCATGTTATCATTTAACGGAAAATATCTGGGTCAGAATCACACGAAAAGTAGCAACATCAATAATTAGAATGCCAGTATGTCTTAATAAGTGATCACCCAAATTTGCTATAGCAATAGCAACATTATCAGGAGTGAGCAATTGAATAGACTCTCTCGGAACAATTATGATATCAAATTTAGTGTCCAGTTTAATGTTGCACAGTTCATCGACAAAAGCATTAATCTTGTTTGCAACACAGTTGACTTTAATGTTTGCCAACGCTCGATTAACCATGCTTTTTTCAATATCTACAATTGTGGATAATTTCGCTTTATGTGCTAGTTCACATCCCACTCGCCCAGTTCCGCATAGCGTAGCCACTATTGGTGCGCAGGTGCTTAACTGAAAGTTTTGGTATTTGATTGACGACAGACAAACTAACAGTTCCACATGTTAGGCTAATCTAAGGTGATAATGATGGTGGGGCATGAAAAGCGCAACGGATAATCTCGTGACCTATTTGGTTGGTGGAGCAGTGCGAGACCAGCTACTTGGAGTGGAGGTACATGATCGTGATTGGGTCGTGATCGGGGCGACTCCTGCACAGATGATCGAGCGAGGATTTAAGCCGGTCGGCGATGAATTTCCAGTTTTTCTGCACCCGCAAAGTGGCGAAGAATATGCACTGGCACGGCGTGAACGCAAGATCGCGAAAGGCTATAAAGGCTTCGATATCATCAGCGATCCGAGTATTACCTTGGAGCAAGATCTGCAGCGCCGAGACTTGACCATTAATGCGATGGCAATGGATACCGACGGCCAGTTGATCGACCCGTTTGGTGGTGCTCTTGATATTAAAGCGCGTGTACTACGGCATGTCTCGTCGGCATTTAGCGAAGACCCGGTGCGGATTTTGCGCGTGGCGCGCTTTCATGCGCGTTTGATAGGGATGGGGTTTGCGGTTCATGCCGACACGCATGTGTTGATGGAAAAGATGGTGGCGGCGGGGGAGGCAGACACATTGCAGCCCGAGCGCATCTGGCGTGAACTGCATGGTGCATTGTGTGTGCCAGGCACCTCACAGTTTATCAAAACATTGCGCAGTTGCGGTGCACTTACCAAAGTACTGCCGGAGGTCGATGCGTTATTCGGCGTTGAACAACCAAAAAAGTATCACCCCGAGATCGATACCGGTATCCATATTCTGTTGGCACTCGATGCCGCGCATCGGTTGAGCGATGATCCTCGGGTGATTTTTGCGGTGCTAACGCATGACCTTGGTAAGGGGTTGACGCCGGAAGCCGCATTGCCGTCGCATCACGGGCATGAGCGTGCCGGGCTGAAACCGGTGAAGGTGATGTGTAGCCGGTTACGCGTACCCAACAAGTATCGAGAGTTGGCGCTTGCTGTATGTGAATATCATTTGCACCACCATCGGATGTACGAGTTGAAGGCAGACACCGTGTGCATGTTGTTGCGAAAACTTGATGGTTTCCGCAACCCCGACAATATTCGTTTATTTGGGCTGTGTTGCACCGCTGACCTGCGCGGGCGAACGGGCATGGAAGATCTCGCTTGCCCACAAGCGGAATTACTGCAACGTTATCATCGTGCAGCATTGATGATCGATGCTGCTGCCATCGCCGAAAAATGCGATAACGGGTTGCAGATTGGCAAAGAACTGCAACGACAACGAACGGTCGCGATCGAAAAAATACGCGCTGCTGAACTGTGAAAGGTATCGCCAAATTAACCGCCGAAGAAATGGGGCATGCCTTGGCAGGCTTTGGTATTAATTTATTGGTCAGGCGGGTCGACAACACGGTCGAGTTTCTTCGCGAGGTATTGGGCTTTGCGGTACTCCGGCAAGCGATCGATTATGCGGTACTTGCACACCGCGAAGCTCTCTATCAATTGCATGCCGATACGACCTACCACAGCCATCCATTATACGGATTATTACCCGAAGCCGGGTTACGCGGTGTCGGTGTCGAGTTGCGACTCTATCAGGTCTCTCCCGATGCCGCCGAACGCCGTGCCGGTAAACACGGATATACCATATTACAGCCGAGCACTGACAAGCCGCATGGCTTGCGCGAGTGTTATTTGCTTGACCCGGACGGCTATTGCTGGGTGCCGTCGATGAAGATCATGGAGAATAGTGATGGCAACGATTAAAGGAGTTTTATTCGACAAAGATGGCACATTGCTCGATTTCAATCGTACCTGGTTATTGCCATACCAGCGGGCAGCAGAGTATCTGCACACTCGTTTCGGCAAAACCAAAAACCCGGGTCAGTTGCTAGAGTATGCCGGTTTTATCGCTAAATCGCAGACCTGGTTGCCGGATTCGCCGCTAGCATCCGGTAGCAATGCGGACATCATTAGTTGTTGGGAGGAACTCATCGAACAACCGCTCGATGCCGCCGAGAAGCAAGAGATTGAAACGATGTTCACTTTGCCTTCGAGCACGAGTATGTTGGTGGTCGATGACCTAGAAACACTGCTGGGTCAATTGCATACGGCGGGTATTCACTTGGGCTTGGCGACCATGGATACTGAAAACAACGCGCGCTCGTTGTTGAATAAGGCGGGAGTTGAGGAACTGTTTGATTTTATTTGTGGAGCGGATAGCGGCTATGGAACGAAACCGGAAGCAGGGATGATACAAGCATTTTGTTGTGCCAGCGGACTGCAGAGCGAGCAAGTTGCGATGGTTGGTGATAGCCCAAAGGACCTAAAAATGGGGCGAAATGCCCAAGTTGGTTTTAATGTTGGCGTGCTAAGTGGAGCGCATGTGGCGGCTGATTTAGCACCATATGCGGATTGTTTGCTCGCCGACATCGGCGGGTTGAGTGCTGCTCTTTCCGAGCGAGATGTAACCATGATAGAATGAAACCATGAATAAACCGATGCCAAAAACCGAACACCACTACCATAAACCCGACGATGACGAATTGCGCGAGCGGTTGACGTCGATTGCATATCGGGTAACTAGACAAGATGGTACCGAAGCGCCGTTTGATAACGAATACCACGATGAAAAACGCGCGGGAATCTATGTGGATGTAGTCAGTGGCGCGCCACTTTTCTCATCGCTCGATAAATTTGATTCAGGTAGCGGTTGGCCTAGTTTTTCGCGGCCGCTAGAAGCCAAGAATATCGTCGAGAAAACTGATTTCAAAATGATCATGCCACGCGTCGAAGTGCGTAGTTTGCACGGGCAGTCTCATCTCGGGCATGTATTTAAAGATGGCCCGCCGCCGACCGGATTACGCTATTGTATAAATTCGGCGGCATTGCGATTTATCCCCAAAGAAAAATTGCAAAGTACAGATTACGATAAATTCTCGGAGCTATTTAAATGAAATTAAATATATGCAAAACACGGTTGTGGGTGGTCGGTATTGCGATGGGGTTATGCTTGCCATTTATGCAGGTGGGCGCAGTGGAGATTTCGGTAACGAGTAGTGAATATCGCACACCGGTGGTTGAACTATACACTTCTGAAGGGTGTAGTAGTTGCCCGCCGGCAGATAGCTGGTTCCGGAAATTTGGCACATTACTGAATCAGGATTTACACGCAGTGCCACTAGCTTTCCATGTCGATTATTGGAATTACCTTGGTTGGGTCGATCTTTTTTCCAAACCAGAGTTCACCGCCCGCCAACGCGAAATAGCAGCGAATAATGGGATGCGCACTATCTACACCCCGGAATTTTTTGTGGATGGGCGCGAGGTGCGTGGCGGACATGGAATTTTGCAAGCGATCCGAGTTGCGAACGCGCAAAAGGCAACGGCGACCATCTCGGTAGAAGTTGTGCAGCAGAGCACAAATCGTATTCATGCGTCCATTATGGTGGACAACCATGCAGTGTCAGGTCAAGCGTATTTGGTAATTTATGAAAACGACATCCACCGCAAAATTGAAGCCGGCGAAAACCGTGGGAAATCCCTCGATCATGACTTTGTGGTACGCCATTTGAGCCAACCGATCGAGGTTCAACAGGGAGATAATCACGCCGACCTGACGATTGACATTCCGGCATCTTGGCAACGAGATAATCTGGGACTTGCGGTGGTGGTATTCGACCCCCGCAGTGGCGAAACCCGTCAGGCTGTCAATACTTCGCTGGCGTTGCTATTTCCCAGTTAATTGGGGGCGGCGCGAACGCATTTCCCCACCTGTGGGGCTTGGTAAAATCACAAGGTCTTGATATTTTCCGCATTTGCCCCGATGTATAGCCATACATTCTTTATTAATGATGAGGGTTATGAACTATGTATGGTATTAACAGAATGCCGCATCGCGGCTTAAATGTATTTGATGATCGTTTATTTGATGGGATGTTTGCACTGCGTGACAGCACCCATCCCGGCGGATTTTTGCCGGCGTTGGACGTTGTTGAAACTACCGATGGCTATGAAGTGACGGTCGATTTACCCGGCGTAGCCAAAGAGGATTTGGAAGTCAACATCGCAGATAATATATTGACGATTAACGCGCAGTCGGGTGCCAGAAACACGAATGAAGGGCACACTTTTCTGCTCAGCGAGCGGCATATCGGCAAGCAATCTCGCACATTGCGGATCGGCAAAATAGTCGATCAAAGCCGCATCCACGCTGCCTACCAAGACGGTGTGCTGAAACTTACCTTACCGCGCATGGCGAAGGCCGAAGCGAAAAACGTCAAGGTCGAAATCGAAGTTCATTAGCACTGCAGCAATCACATCATCGCTTGCGCTGTCCCGATGTCAGTCGGGGTGGTACAAGCGATCGATCATGGATCGCTCACATTGCCCAATCAAGCGAAAACCACAAAACTGACCAAGGTGCGGTGAGGCAATCAAATAGTAGCACCCGCTAACCATATGCCAGGCGATACCGTTTGTGAGCGACGCAGGCAATCATTTGTTCAACGCCATGTTATGATTATATTTCGATACAGAAGAGTATAAAGAAATTAGCATGACCGACTCCGACGCCGAAGTGCGTACCTCGTCTACTAGCGAGCCATTTTGCTCGCCCACAAGGACTTTCAGCGAAGCGATAGCAGTCTGTTTTGCCGGCTACTTTGATTTTTATGGGCGGGCTTCACGCTCTGAATATTGGTGGTTTTGTCTGTTTACAATATTGATGCAATGGGCGGCACTGGTGGTGGATGCAGTCGCAATAGGCACATGGCATATGACGTATTCGTGGATGGTGACGCTTGCCTGCTTTTTTCCGGGCATTGCGGTTGCTGCCCGTCGGTTGCACGACACCAACCGTAGTGGTTGGTGGCAACTCCTTGTATTGACAATCATTGGAATAATTCCACTGATTATCTGGCTTGCCAGCCGTAGCAAGAACAAAAAAAATGTATACAACCAGGCCGATTGTTCCGCATGACTGCCACACTTGAGATCTATTGATGGCTGAACACGATCGATTATCGCATTTCAATCGCCGCGGCGAAGCGCAGATGGTCGATGTCGGTGACAAGCCTGTCAGCGATCGCAAAGCCGTAGCCGAAGGGTGGATTCGTATGCGTGCCGAGACCGTAGATTTGATCCGCACCGGCGGACATCAAAAAGGTGATGTGCTCGTGATTGCAAGAATCGCAGGTATCATGTCTGCCAAGCGGACTGCTGAGCTGGTGCCGCTGTGTCATCCGATTATGCTGACCCGTATTGCGGTCGAATTTAATCTCGACCATGAAAAACCATCGGTGCATTGCATCGCAACCACACAAACTAGCGAGCGCACTGGTGTCGAGATGGAAGCATTGCATGCAGTGCAAACTTCCCTCCTGACGATTTATGACATGTGCAAAGCAGTCGACCGTGGGATGGTGATCAACGACGTTCGTTTGGTGCATAAGTCCGGCGGCAAATCTGGGCAATGGGATCGTTCGGAGCAATGAACCCGGAGTCCAAAGACACCGCGCCCGATCTATCGATGTGCGACACCGACCCGGTAGCGATCCATGCGGAGGAAGCGCACAAAAAAATTGCTCAAACGATCGCGCCGATCACGCATACCGAGATTGTTTCAACGCGCGCGGCACTTCGACGAGTGGCCGCTACCAATATCATTAGTGAAGTGCGGGTGCCCAATCACACCAATGCCGCGATGGACGGATACGCATTGCGTGCGTACGACTTCTCTGCAGAGGGCAGTGCACACTTGGAAGTCATTGGTACTTCGTTAGCCGGCAAGCCGTTTCACGGCGAAGTAGGCGAGCGGCAATGTGTGCGTATCATGACAGGAGCGGTCATGCCGATTGGCACCAATAGCGTGGTTGTGCAGGAAAAAGTAGAGTACAGCGGCAATACGATTAGCATACCTGCCGGGACAAAACCCGGTGCCAATGTTCGCCATGCCGGCGAAGATTTGGAAATCGGCACGGTCGCAATCACCGCTGGTTGTCGCTTGAGTCCAGCACATCTCGGGCTGGCAGCTTCGCTGGGTTTTACCGAGTTACCAGTATTGCGTCGGCCGCGGGTAGCCTTTTTCTCGAACGGCGATGAATTGCGCCCGCTTGGCAAGCCGCTACAAACCGGCGAGTTATATGATTCCAACCGCTATACGTTGTATGGGATGTTATCTGAACTGGGCGTCGAGATGGTGGATATGGGTATCGTGCCGGATAATTCCGATGCGATCAAGCGCGCGTTCCAACAAGCTGCTACGTGCGCCGATGTAATTATTACCTCTGCCGGTGCCTCAGCGGGTGAGGCAGATTATGTCAAACAAACATTAAGTCAGATCGGTGACATCTGTTTTTGGAAAGTAGCAATCAAGCCGGGGCGACCAATGGCGTTCGGCAAACTAGGCGACAGCCTTTTTTTTGGATTACCTGGCAACCCGGTCTCGGTCATGGTCACCTTCCAAGTATTTGTCGCACCAGCACTCCAGAAACTCGCCGGGGAAGCCGTCACCAAACCTATTCGGTTACGCGCAAAAACGTTGTCGATACTCAAAAAACGCCCCGGACGGACGGAATATCAACGAGGCATTCTCACTGTCGATGCTGATGGAACGAGCATAGTGTATTCGACTGGCGAGCAGGGATCCGGTATTTTACGTTCGATGTCAGAAGCCAATTGCTTCATCATATTACCCACTGATTCCGTTGGTGTGGGGATTGGCGAAACAGTCGAAGTACAACCAATTTTACGATATTGAGCGAAGATGATCGATATCACCCCAAACAGAGTGAATCGACCATCTCATCAATATCACATCACTAAGATCACATCACTAATATCAGATTACTTAAACGATGGTTACATTTTCTGCCTGTAACCCTTTTTCGCCTTCTCTTATCTCGAAAGTGACTTGTTGACCATCACGGAGAGTCTTTCGACCTTCGCCGTTGATCACTCGATAGTGTACAAAGATATCAGGCCCTTCTGCTCTTTCGATGAATCCAAACCCTTTCGAATCGTTAAACCACTTGACCGTTCCGGTGACCAATTCGTTTGACATATCTACCTCGTATTGTTAAAAAAAATATTGCCGCATGCTGGCGACTACTTCAGCTTATGATAAAGCATGCATCGACGATACCACTATTACCAATTAGCGTCGACGATGAGTGTAGCATTATCACAGTCGAGTGAAACAAAAAAATTGACGTAAAATGAAACTATTTTCGGGGTTGCAACCGGAAAATTACGCGGTTTTGAGTGCTATCAATTCTGCCGGCAACGTATTTATAGTCCAATCGAAGACAATCTCCCGCTCGTTGCCGTCGGCACGAAGGCGGTACTCGATGATGCCATTTTTCATGCCCCGCTCGCTGACTACCAATCGGTGGGGGATGCCAAGCAAGTCCATGTCGGCAAACATGCTGCCGGGGCGCTCCTCGCGATCATCGAGTAACACATCGAAACCAGCATATTGTAGTTGCGCGTATAAATTGTTGGTCGCTTGTTTAATGTCGTTTTTGCGGTGAAAGCCGATGGGCACGATGGCTATATCGTATGGAGCAATTGCGGGGGGCCAAATGATTCCTTTTTCGTCGTAGTTCTGTTCGATGGCGGCGGCGATTACCCGGGTTACGCCAATGCCGTAACAGCCCATTTCCATTTCGACCGGCTTGCCTTCTTTATCGAGTACAGTCGCATTCATTGCGGTGCTGTATTTTTTGCCGAGTTGGAATATGTGCCCGACTTCGATACCCCGCGCAATGGTTAATTTCCCTTTGCCGCCCGGACAACGATCGCCAGCGACGACATTACGCAAGTCGGCAACTTGCGGTACCGGTAAGTCGCGCCCCCAATTGATACCAAAATAGTGTTTATTTTCAATGTTAGCACCGGCACCGAAGTCGGCCATCACTGCTACGCTATGATCAACGACAAACGGGATGGGCAAATTGATTGGCCCAAGTGACCCCGGTCCCGCACCGATGGCATCGAAGATTTCGGCTTTGTCCGCCATCCTCAATGGTTTTGCTACTTGCGGGAGTTTCTCTGCTTTAATGGTGTTGAGCATGTGGTCGCCGCGTATCAGTAACGCGATAAGTTTAGGCTTGGCTTCATCTCCAGAGTCCTCGGATCTAGGCGTAGCTTCGACGACCAGCGTTTTGATTGTTTTCTCAATAGGTAAACCATATTTTTCGACGAGTGCTTGGATCGTTTTGACATCAGGGGTGTCTTGCAAGCGAATTTCTTCAACCGGTGGTGGCCGGCAAACTAAGGGTGGTGGTGCTTCAGCGGCTTCTAAATTAGTCGCATAATTATCGCTGTCAGAAAATGCAATCGCGTCCTCACCGGACTCGGCAAGCACATGAAATTCGTGCGAAGTGTCGCCGCCAATGCTACCGGAATCGGCGACCACCGCACGGTAACTAAGCCCGATGCGTTCGAAAATTGCGCAATAAGTTTGATACATCAAGTCATAGCATTGTTGTAGCGATTCACAGTCGATGCTGAACGAATAGGCATCCTTCATAATGAATTCGCGGCCTCGCATGACGCCAAAGCGTGGTCGAATTTCATCGCGGAATTTAGTCTGAATTTGGTAAAAGTTGGCGGGTAGCTGGCGATAACTTCGAAGTTCATTTTTGACCAATGTGGTGATGACTTCTTCGTGCGTTGGGCCGAAGCAAAACTCACGTTGATGGCGGTCGGTGAAGCGTAACAGTTCGGGTCCATAATCTTCCCAGCGACCAGATTCGCGCCATAGATTGGCCGGTTGCACCGCTGGCAACAAGACCTCCTGCGCGCCTGAGCGGTCCATCTCTTCACGAATAATACGCTCGACTTTGCGTAATACCTTTATGCCGGTCGGTAGCCAGTTATAAATTCCGGCCGCCACCTGACGGATTAAACCGGCGCGCAGCATTAGTTGATGGCTGACAACATCAGTATCGGCAGGGGTTTCTTTGAGGGTGCCAAGTAAGTATTGAGTAGTACGCATGAGGGTTCGTGGTAAACTGACGGTAAGTTAAAGGTTTTATGATCGGTTGTTTTTTATGATCGTTGTCTATGCAACATCTCGATGCTTGTATTTTGCGATAACATACACTGAATTGCCATGCCTAACAACCCGGTATTAGTCGAAGTTTATCGTGGCGACCACGTGGAGTCATGCCATCGAGGCATGGCGGTAGTGATCAATAGTGCGGGAGAAACTGTATTTTCTCTCGGTGCGGTTGAGCAATCTATCTACCCACGCTCTGCACTCAAAATTTTCCAATCTATTCCGTTAGTCGAGAGCGGTGCCGCCGCGCGGTTTCGCCTGACCCTCGAAGAACTCGCAGTCGCGTGTGCTTCGCATAACGCCGAAGAATTTCACTTGCGTGCGATTACGCAATGGCTGCAACGGTTGGGCCTTGCTGGTGATGATCTCGAATGCGGGGCCGAAGCACCGCTGATGAAACAGGTTGCACACGACTTGATTGCGCGTGGTGTTGAACCGACTAGAATGCATCATAATTGCTCCGGCAAACATACCGGCATGCTAACATTGGCGCTTTTTATGGGCGTCGCCGCATCCGGCTACAGTGAGTATGAGCACCCGACACAACGTGCGTGGATGCAAACGCTGTCGGAGTTGATGGATGTTGATGTGTTTTCGCTGCCGTGGGAACGAGATGGTTGTGGCTTGCCGGCAATTTGTATGTCACTGAAGCAACTTGCGCATGCTTTTTCGCGTTATGCCGATATGGGTGCGGTTGCTCGCCAATTTGGCAGTCAGCGCGCTACTGCCATGGAAAAAATTCTTGCTTCGATACGTGCCCATCCAAACCTGATCGCTGGCACCGGTCGTTGTTGTAGTGCGATAATTTCGGCAACCAAAGGCGCCGTCATCGCTAAAGTTGGTGCCGAAGGGGTGTATGCCGGTGTTATTCCTAATGCACAAATTGGTTTTGCGGTCAAGATTGAAGATGGTGCCGACCGCGCTAGCATGGTTGCATTGGGCGCACTGCTAGATAAATTAGGCGCGGTGGATAGTGCGACCGCCGAGCAACTTGCACGCTATTTTCGCCCAACGATCATCAACTCGCAGGGTAAAGTGACCGGCAGGATAGTACCGTCAGCGCATTGGATGGACGCATAGCAAGTTACTTGTATCGTTCAGGCGCTTGCGGGTGCTTGTAAAAAGTTTGTGATCAGTTGTACCACCGAGAGGATTTCGGGCTCACTAATTTGCCGATGTGTGACTAACCGAAGAGTATTCAGAGCAACGCGTGTGCCGAGTAACAAATGATGTGCTTTGGCGTGGGCGCGCAACGCATCAATGTCATGATTGGGTAGCGAGATGAAGACCATGTTGGTATGCGCCTTCCCGCCGATGATCTGTAAATCAATGTCGGGGTTGCGTCGCATCAGTTCATCGGCAAGCAATTTCGCGTGATCGTGGTCTTGTTGTAGGCGATCGATGTTGTGGTCTAGCGCATAAATTCCAGCGGCGGCGAGCATGCCAGCCTGGCGCATACCACCACCCAACATTTTTCGCCACCGCCGTGCGCGATCGATCAAGTCGCGGTTGGAACACAGCACCGATCCGACGGGTGCTCCTAAGCCTTTCGATAAACAAATCGAAACCGAATCAAAATGATCTGCAATCTGTGCGGCCGGCACCCGCAGCGCGATGGCACCATTAAAGATGCGCGCCCCGTCCAAGTGTAAACCCAGGTTGTGCTTCTGTGTTAGCGATGCGGCACGTGCAATGTAATCAAGCGAGACCGCCTTGCCATTAGTGGTATTTTCCAGTGCTAGCAACCGGGTTCGGGCGAAATGAAAATCATCGGCTTTGATCTCTAGAGCAACGGTGTTCAGATCAATCGTTCCATCGGGCTCGGCTGTAATCGGTTGCGGTTGAATGCCGCCGAGCACCGCCGCCCCGCCCGCTTCGTAGCGATAGGTGTGTCCGTGTTGAGCAACGATATATTCATCACCACGCTGACAATGCGAAAGGAGCGCGACCAAGTTGCTTTGCGTGCCAGACGGTACAAACAAACCCTTTTCATGTCCGACCATTTCCGCAAGTTTGCTCTCCAGATGCTTGACCGTCAGATCTTCTTCATAGACATCGTCACCAACTTCGGCATTCGCCATCACGCGCCGCATGTTGTTGCAAGGAGTGGTAACGGTATCGCTACGTAAGTCAATCATATGGTGGTTTGGGGGTGGGTGTGATTTACTATACTTTATAGTATTAGTGATTTAATGTGAATAGAACGAATATCCGCCTAACAAATAGTTTAGTAGAAAACGCAAAGTGCTACTGGCGGACAAATTTGCCGCACAGCACGACAGTTATAACCCAAACTGGAAAATCAAAATTCCTCAATAAAAGAAGAAAAAGTATTCCGTTGGCTTAAGAAACTAGCGGACGAAGTTGAATATATAACAACAGTCAAAATGCAAGCAAATATAAAGTTATGTTGGCTATGACATATATTGATATTTTCGCTCAAGTTTGGGGCATGGTCAACGGCAATCCTACTGGTGTGAAAAAACGGTTTACTACATGGACAGAGAAATATTTACTACAAGAAAAACATGCGAATGCCAATTCTGATTTTGGCTCTTTAAATTCAACAAATTTGTATAAAATCCGCAACGCATTAATACATTATGCGGGGTTACCAAATCTTGGTTTTCCAATTTTTATAGTGGAATCTCGCAAATCAGATATTATTAAGCGATTTCCTGGTTAAGCGATATCCTGATAAAGACCAACTGATAAAGACCAATTGGTAATATCTCTGGTTATTACACCGATCTTCTTTATCGGGATCTTATTGCTGTCTTTATCAATACATTGGAAGACATAATCAACATAGAAGAACATGACAAAGAGAAATTTGACAACGCACTCAACCGTTTATACACAAAACCCCAAAAAGACGGTGCAATGCGAATAAGACATCAAGGTACACCTGATTAAAATCAAAAACCAACTGCTATGCGCACAAACTGAATAAAATTTATCTCGAACACAATTTGCCTCAATATCGAAGCTTCGTTATGGCGTTCATGTACGGACTTTGTCATTATTATGGGCGTGGACTCGAGTCACGCGAAGGCATCAAAGCCGAGTGATAGTGCCGAATATGGTGGTGTCGATGGAGCTAATGATCGCCATTCCACATGGCGTATCTGCTGCCGGTGGTTCACAAGAACATGATGTTTTGGTTGTCACCGACACTGGAAGCAGCAAGATCACCGGCTTTCCGTACAGCCCAGAACACAATATCATTCGACGTTGAAGCCGCCAAATCAGGCAAATAAATATTTGGTGGGATCGAAGAGAATGTTATAATATAGTGTCGATCATTCCATCGGAGTTATCATGCAATCATCCGCATTAAGTATCCCTTATAAACGTTTTCTTGGGGATAGCCCAGATTGGTATAAGAAAGTGATCATCCTTTTTTTGATCATCAACCCAATCCTACTGATTACTGTTGGCCCATTCGTGACCGGCTGGGTGGTGATCGCAGAGTTTATTTTAACCCTAGCGATGGCACTCAAATGTTATCCATTGCAGGCGGGTGGTATTCTTGCTCTTGAAGTCGTAGCAATGGGGATGACGAGCGCTTCAACCGTCTACCATGAAGTCCAATCTAATCTCGAAGTCATTCTATTATTGGTGTTCATGGTGGCGGGAATCTATTTTATGAAACCGTTGCTGATGTTTGTTTTTGGCAAAATCTTCGTACGCGTGCGCTCAAAACCACTACTTGCACTATTATTTTGTTCGTTGTCGGCGTTTCTCTCTGCTTTCCTCGATGCGTTGACTGTAACGGCTGTATTGATCAGCGTGGCGATTGGTTTTTATCAGGTTTATCATCAAATTCAGTCTGCCGATAGTGACTACGACAAATCTGGTTCTCTCGATCGCGAAGATTTGAGCGGGGAATCGCTCGAACAATTTCGCGCTTTTTTACGCAGTCTGGTGATGCATGGCATTGTCGGTACTGCATTGGGCGGGGTATGCACGCTCGTGGGTGAGCCACAAAACTTGTTAATTGCGGCCAAAATGGACTGGACATTCATAGAATTCTTTTTGAAAATGGCACCGATCACCATGCCGACACTGATATTCGGGCTTGCCACATGCTGGTTTTTGGAAAAGCGCAAGTGGTTTAGTTTTGGAGCCACATTGCCAGACGATGTTCGGATCATTCTTGAACAGTATTCCGCTGAGCAGGATGTCCAGCGCACGGCTGCCGATCGGTATGACATCAAGGTGCAGGCAGTAGCGGGTATTTTTTTGATAATTGCGCTGGCTTTCCATATCGCGCCGGTGGGTCTGATTGGTTTGTCCATTATCGTGTTGCAGACGGTGTTCACTGGTATTACCGATGAACATAAAATCGGCAAGGCATTTCAAGAGGCATTGCCTTTCACTGGATTGATCGTGATATTTTTCATCATTGTTGCCATGATTCATGATGCTCAGCTATTCCATCCGATCATCAACGTTGCATTGAACATGCCTTTGCATGTTCAGCCGAGTGTTTTCTTTATTGTTAATGGGGTGTTATCTATGGTCAGCGACAATGTTTTTGTTGCTACCGTCTACATTAACGAAGTCAAGGCTGCGTTTGATGCCGGCACGATCACACGCGATCAATTAGACAAACTAGCGATTGCAATTAACGTCGGTACCAACCTTCCAAGTGTCGCGACCCCGAACGGACAAGCCGCATTTCTATTCCTATTAACTTCAGCACTAGCGCCGTTGATTCAGCTGTCGTATGCGCGTATGGCTTGGATGGCACTACCGTATACCATCGTATTGAGCGTGGTTGGCATGTTAGGTGTTATTTTGTTTTTGTGATTCAAACCACCGGCGGGTAGCCAATCCTTTCACTAACATTACTTCATAGAAAAATAATGCCACCCAAAGTGTTCACGGGCTTTCATCTAATATTTAAAACCAATTTTTAAGCCTAACGTCAAAGTCAGTCGCACAGTTTACTGTGTCGGCTGCACTTTCTTGTTATGCAATCCATGGATATAAAAAAATCCTCATTTCAAAAGATTATACATTTTCACATTCCAACAACTCTTCACCTTCGGGCTCACGCATATTGTTCATAGTTTCTAAATGGTCATGATCAGACGTGGAAATGAGAACCGATTTGATTAGAGATTTCACTGGCAGTAACTTCACATCTACTTTTCCTGCTAGTTCGCGTGACGCTGAGGGCCAGCAATTTAGGTGGAACTTCATTGGCAAGTGAGGTATCGGTGTAGGTTCCCAGCTGGATCTTGTATGAACGATTACTCCGTCCACGTACCATCTAAGTTCATTTTCATCCCATTCGATAGCATATGAATGGAAATCAGTCGTGGCATCAAACCCTAAATCTATTACTACAGGCGTACCTCTATATCCATAATCAAAACGAGCGCTTTCACAACCGGGATTGTAGTAAACATTAATGAGCAGTTTTTTAGGATCTTTACCTAAAAATTCAATATCAATTTCTTGACGTGGTGAATCCCTGTGTAGAAACATACCGGTTATAATGCCATCTATTTTGGGTGGTTTAAGAACAACTTCAAAACGGCCAAACAAAAAATCCCGTCTAGAAGTTAAAGCAGCTGCACCGAATTGCCTTACTCCTAAGTCTTCATGTAATACACTGATTTCAGCAGGAGAGCCATTACTTATCGATAAATTTGATGGACGAAACAAAGCCATATTTCCTGGAAATGTATCGTCTCTTTTTAACCAAAAATTATCATTAAAGGAATTGAAACTATCCGACACAGTGCACGTCCATTCTGAGTTATTTAAACTATTCGATAATAAAGAAATGCCATGTAAGTTGTTTTTAGCAGGTAGAATCCAGGGAGATGAATCAGTTTTTAGCCATACATGACTTAATTGATTTCTATTTTTCAGGGCATTACTTTTCTGATCTAACTTACGCTGACCGAGCCCTCGAAGCTTTGGATAAGGGCTGGCGGGAGGAACAAGCCCTAGAAATTCACATAGCGTTTTCCATTTATCAACAGCATGTAAAGTTAAAACTAAACTGCGATCAGACCAATTTTCCGTTAAGGAGACAATCTCATCCTTTGACAAACTCTGGCCTACTACAATCAAGCGACCATTCGGGTGTATTGGAGCTAGCTTGTCAATATTCACATCAATACAACCAATATTTATAAAGGCCTCAAAGTTAGATGCTCCGTCTTCTTCAGCAAGTAAGCCTCTCTCTCCGTCTGGCAACTTACCAAGATCGCTGCAGCAGCGATACCCAAGCATCGAGAGGGCCATAGCTAACGAAGTAAGTTTTTCATGAGCTTTGCCTACAACGAATATTGGCCTAACCAGTGGGATAGATTTATAAGTTCCAGGAGTTTCTGAATTAAGAACTCCTATTTTTGAAAGTACTGGCAAGATTGAATATGAATTTTGTGATTTTTCATCTATACGTTGTTCAATAACAGAGCTAGAGGCTAGCAAAGCATCAATAGTGCTAAATTTATGATTTACCCAGAGATCTACAGGACCACGCACTGGAAGTTGGCTTAACAATCTCTCTGCTCCTCTTTTCGAAAGAACGTATCCGGATAAAAACCATACACCTTTGAAAAGTTGAAACGTATTCTCAGTAACAGGAGTCTTTTCCGCTCCTTCATCAACTTCTCTATACGAAAGATAAAGGATGTCAAATAGCACCGATTTACCTCGGAGTTTGAGAAGTTCACTCCAAACCCTCCCAACATAATTCGCAAACCTATGACTAAGGCAGATGTCATCCTCTAGAACTAAAACATACTGATCTTTGCCAGCGGCTATTTTTTTCCACATTTCTATGTGTGAAAGAGCTACAGCTATTTCTTGCCTGCTCATTTGAATTTCTTCACTCAGGTTTAGCTTATTAGGTAACACTTTTCGTGGATCGACATAAAGTTGCTCACCTAATGTATAGGTCCTGTTAACAGCCTCCGACTCCACCACACTTTCAAACTCTGAAGCATCTACAGCAGAAATTCGCCTGACATATCCTGACAGTGCCCTTCCTTTAGCGTCTAGGACTTGTGAAAATTCGTCTAGGACTCGCTTCCACCGTTGGGGCTGCCGATCAAGATTTATAACATAGATATTTTCAATACAGGCGTGTATTGATTCCTTATCGGTCTGATCAAACGCGACACACTTCTTTTTAGGCAGAAGCTTTTTAGCCCGTAAAGCGACACGGTACATAAATCTTAAGACATGCCCTGAGATAGTTATTTTGTTCATATAATTTTGACCATTTCAGTTGCTGGTTTTATTCGCGTATATTCTTTTCTATTTGATAAGCGCCAATTTCTATCATCATCACGATAACTAAGCCTCCAGGTAGTTTGGGCGAAAGCCTCCCATTCAACTAGAATGTTTAAGTGTTGTTCTCGCGCATTGTTTGGATAATCCGCTAAGTACGCCACAACACTAGCAGACATGTTTCCAGGCCCCGTAGTTGACTGAATTTCAGGAAAAACATTCTCATCACATTCGAGAAGAAGATAAGTTGACCTCGCGAGTGCATATTCAATTATGGGGTTGTGGTGAGGTGCTATAATAGGATTGTTATTAAAATAGAAAATCTGGTTATCTGTAAATTCGCTACTAATATTGAAATTGTCAGGAATAACCATAGAATTTGTATCAATGTCAAAGCAAAGGGGTTGTAGTTTCATTCTCTGGTCAGAGAATAGACCGCTAATATCCGATGCAGAATAGACGTCATCTACATCAACATAAAACCCTCCGTTACAGTAGATAAAACAGAGACGGAAGTAGTCACTTTTCATTGCCGGATGGTAGCAGCGATCGAATGCATTAACATTTTCTTCGTGCAGGTTATCTGTAATGAACTTTCTAGCAGTACTGTTGTTGAATAGGCGATGCTCAAAGCCTTTAGATTTAAGGCTTTGCCATGATTCAATACATTCTTGAACGTCTTTTGGTATATCATTTTCATCCCAGAATTGAACTATAATCTTGGGAATCTGGTTTGTGGTTTTTAGGGTGCTAAAGGGTGCAGTGCTTATACACTGTAGAAGTTTTCTTACAAAAATGGATCGCGATGTATCGTCTTCGGAAGCTTTCACAGCGTTTTTGGACGGCTTCCACTTCGAACCTCTAATAGTTCTAACGTCTGGTTTCAAAACTTAATATCCATATTTGTCACGGTGAAGACTAGTGGCTTCTTGCCTAACGCTGTTTTAAGCGCAAATTGCAGTTGGCTAAAATAAGTGAGGCACGAACAACAGCCAGCTGTTAATTGTCCGTTTGAACGCCTTGTTAGTTTTAAATTTAGTAAGAAGTTGTACTTGAGCCAAACGAGCTTTTAATTGTTCCTGAAAATTTACAAGCGGCTTTAGTAGCTTTAACATCCCGACTTAAATCTGAACTACTTGTATTTTTACGAAATACATAGCCG
>WASV01168266.1_pt1 | contig 18285 bp, 15 predicted proteins | sample 5698531 | NCBI WGS metagenome assembly WASV01 (sample SAMN11175559, study PRJNA528189) | sponge metagenome | isolation source: marine sponge | host: Myxilla | place: Antarctica: Western Antarctic Peninsula, King George Island | collected 2013-01 | reverse complement strand
CTGCCCTCCACTTCCATCCCGGTCAGCAAAGCTGAACTCTTGAGCCTGAACATGGTCGGTCCCCGCTGCAACAAATGGATATTGCCGCCCACTCCACGTGGGGCGAACCAGGGAATGGGCATGATGGGGTTTTTACTCTGCTACGCGCTCAGCCTTATTTGCCGCCAAGACATTTTTAATTTCACAATCGAGGCGGTCTAACTCTCCTTCGCTATCAACCAAAAAATCTGTTGACCATAGACGTAACAAATTCCAGCCTAATCGAGACAATATTTCTTCACGTACCTTATCCCTATCACGAGCAGTAGCAGATCGGTGATATGTCGCGCCATCACACTCAATCCCCACCAAATATCTCTCAGGAAACTCAGGATGTACTATGCCAATATCAACACGGAATGTTGACACACCAATCTGTCGGTGAACAGTCCAACCGCGCTCTTCTAAGCCAGAGGCAACTGCAGTTTCAAAAGGCAACTCAAAATCACCAACCGAACCTGACACTGCCTCGCCAAAAACTTTTACGCCACGCTTGGCATAATCAAGAAAATGCTTCAGATCTCTCACACCTCTTGCCGATGTGCGCGAAAGGTCTATTTCATCAGCTTCAATGGAAGAAAACACAATCATTTCTGAACGTGCTCTAGTGATTGCAACATTAAGACGGCGTTCCCCTCCAACCCTGTTGATTGCGCCAAAGCTCATAGTCATGCGGCCAGAATCATCTTTTCCAAAAGCGATCGAAAATAATATTATGTCACGCTCATCGCCCTGAACGGATTCAATATTTTTAACAAACACTGGCTCAATCAAGTCTTCACCAAAATGGGACTCAATATCAGGATTACGCCGCTTTTCTTCATCAAGAAGGTCTTCAATTAATTTTTTTTGCTCCATGTTAAACGTCACAACACCGATAGTGCGCTTTTCCTTATTAAAAATGGGGTCATTCAGACGGCGCATGATTTCAGCAACGATTGCATCGGCCTCTGCAGGGTTTGTGCGCTCTTTTCCTCTAAGGTAAACACCCTTAACAGGAACAAGCCTGACAGCCTGACTATCCGTTGCTGGCGAAGGAAAAGTTATTAATTTCCCCTCATAATATTTGTGATTTGAAAAAGTAATAAGCGACTCACTTTCTGAGCGATAGTGCCAAGCGAGGTGCCTGGTTGGTATCCCTGCGCCAATCATTTCATCTAAAATGCTCTCCAAATCCGCATCATCGACATCCTCTTCCGATTCATCATCCGAGCGGCCAAAGAAGTTGGTCGGAGGGAGTTGCTTCGGATCACCTGCAACAATTGTTTGTCTTGCGCGGGCAATGGAGCCAACGGCATCCCACACTGTTATTTGAGACGCCTCATCAAAGATAACAACATCAAATGGTTTTTGATCGACAGGGAGGTATTGAGAAATAGAAAGAGGGCTCATCAAGACACACGGGGTCAGTTGCGTCAAAGCATTCGGCATATCTGTTATAAGTTTACGTAAGGATTTTCGAGGACGTACTTGTTTTAACAATCGCCGGAGCGTGCCATACTCTGAATTTCCTTTGACACCATCTTTTGGTGGAATTTTGCTACAAATTCGGGCTCGCACATATTTGTTTATCAATGAGCGTACTTGATCATCAAGTGCCCTGAATTGTTTAATTTTGTCTTGATGCAGATTTGAGTTGAAGCCACGCAATATATCCTCTCTATCTATTTTTCTTTCAACCCACCAGCGGCAGTATGATACGTCAAACCCATCTTTCAGATGTTCAACTGGCAAACCTCCGCTTTCCAGCGCATCCACCAGAGGCTTGAGGCCTGAATCAATAGCAAGATTGCGCACATGTCGCCCCGCGCACCATTCGTTTAAACGATTTTTGTTTTCAACAATGTTTTTACAAAGTGCCGACACCTCAGCCAAACCATTTTCCCTGGGTGACAAAATATCGCCAAGAGGCTGATCAGCCTTCTGAGAAAAACTAGTCAAGGCATTTTCATATTTTTCCCAGCAGTCAACAAACCTCTTCAAAAGTTGACCCACAACACCTTCTTCACTAAGAAGTTCATTCCTCTCATCAACCAGCTTTTTAACCTCCCCCTTTAGAGACAGGAGTCTGTCAGCATCCTCTGTTATGGTAAAAATCCCGGTGCGAAGGCGTTTTGCAACATCCAAAGTTTGATTCAAACGCGTCGTATCAGTGTCAAATCCCAGCCAGTCAGGAATAGTAGATAGTTTTTTGCCCAGTTCCTCAATCTGCGTACCACATTTATGAAGTTCAGCCAGAACTTTCAGGTCTTTCTCAGGTGTTGGTTTCCCTTTGGCACCAGCTTGTTCTACAAGGATTCTTCGAACATTTGAACGTCCAAAAAAGGATTTTGGCCACCAGGAATTTTCTGCCACCTGCCATTTTCCAGATAGGTCTTCAACAGAAATTCGTTGCCAGGGTAGAGCAGAATATTCGACAGACAAATCTTTAGCTATCCGCCAATACTCTACTAGAAGAGTGCTTGCCGCTTTGGCATCTACAATATTTTCTCGACCAGAAGCTTCCAGAGCAAAAGCAGGTTTTAGCCCATAAGAATCGGTGATAGCTTTTGCCAATACTGAAAAAGCCTTCACTTGGCCCAGGGTTAGACTCTCCTGGTCCAGGTTTAGACTCTCCTCGTCAAAATGCAACTGGCGAGAAACAGCCTTTACTTCTTTCACCAAGTGCTCTGCGGATAAAGCAAGAGTTTTAGAAAAATCAATGATTTCACGTTGCCAGGCGTTTGACCAATCTGCCTGTGCAATCACTTTTAGAGGATGTTCAGCAAGATCTCCTAAGTTTTCCGCACTGACCTTTAGGTTATGCACACGTTCACGTAATTGCTCGAGGTCACTTTCAGTATGCTGATCCACATCAGGATATGACAGATCAATACAGGGAATATCTTTGTGCTTAACCACCAAGCCAATCGCTTTATGAATGGTTAAACCATTTGGTTGGGTAGCATGGAGGCATTTAACATACTCGTTCAGCTCATCCCTGAGTTTTTTCAGACGACCAGATTCTCTCTCCCATTCCTCCTTAGTCATGTCTTCGGCAACATCCCAAGCGTCGCGGAATTGGTTAAGAACATCCAGTTTTTTAGCTTTGTTTGAATGAAGCTCTAAACAAAAATCACTAAGACCACCCTCTTTGAGACGCCGGTACACCACGTTTAGTGCTGCAGCTTTCTCAGAAACAAAAAGAACGGTTTTTCCCATCCCCATTAGATGGGCAATCATATTTGAAATTGATTGTGACTTACCCGATCCAGGTGGGCCAATAATGACAAAATCCTTACCCTGCCCAGCGGCGATGACAGATGAAAGCTGAGAGGAGTCTGCTGCCAATGGCGTAAAAATCTTGTCAGGGGCATAAAGCTGATCAATCTCACAAGGTTCTGGGAAAGGTAAATCTCCAGCTGAATCTGCTGTGTATGGATCTCGTGGTGTATCCATCAGGTGGCGGACAACCGGGTTTTTTTTGAGCTGATCGGTACGATCAACCAGGTCTTTCCACATAAGGTATTTAGCGAAAGAAAAAGTCCCAAGAACCACTTCTTCTGCTACTTCAAACCCTTCAACATTTTTCACCTCATTGCGAATTTTGTGCCATATCCCTTGAACGTCAACGCCACTATCATCGGTTGGTAATTCCCCATCGAGCCCCTGGATATCTAATCCAATATCTTGACGCAGCATTTCAAGAAGTGTCGTATTGAAGCGAGTCCCATCATCATGCAACATCAGCTTCACACCAGAACGAACTGATTTACGTTTTAACTCCACGGGCACGAGAATAAGCGGTGCGCGAAATTTCTTATCTTTCCTGTCTTCGCGCTTCCATACAAGAAACCCTAAAGCAAGGAAAAGCGTGTTCGCACCACCTTCTTCCATGTCAGACTTAGCCTTGCGATAAAGGGCAATCAATCTCGCTTCGAACTCATCCTTATCTTCGTCAACATAAATTTCGTGCTTCTCAAGGGCACTGGAAATAAATGCCTCGTCTAAATTTTCACCCGTTCGAATACCATGAATATCGCCATCCCGGCCCTCACCCATTGCCTTGGCTGGCAAAGGCAAAAGACTGATCGCCTTTCCCTCTGCAAGTTTATCTTCGAGCAATTCCGGACTAGGACAAAGCAGGGGAATTGTCGTTTTAGAAAAGCGACAATTGAGCAAAGGATTACGAAGCGAAAGATCAAGTAGCTTCTTTTGCCATCTTTCTAAACGTGTTTCCTGAATTTTTTCATTATTATTGTCAGAGGGTTCAGGCTTAGCAAAACCCCCAATATCAGGAGACTCCTCCAAGATAGGACGTGATGCAGTTTTTATTTCTGGGACTTCACCGTCTTTTTCAGTGTGCTCCACAAAGGAAAGCGGTTTTATTTGCTGTTCACGGGCACGCTGAATATCAATGGCGCATACGAAATCCACCTCAACTTCTTCAACCAATTGCTTGTTAGCATTTTCGATTGCATGAGAGAACGATAACTCAGACCTTTGGGTTATAAGCGTTGTTTCAAAAACGATGAGTTCATTCAGTGAAATGCGTTTTCTCAATGTGGTAACGTCATCCATCACAACAGATCGAAAGCTCTCCGGTTGTAACCACACACCAACAAAAGAATGCCCACCTTTAAGGATAACAACAGGATGCAAGCTTGCTTGCTCAATCGCGGAGCAAAAGAGCATGGTTGTATCTATACAGGTCGCCAAGCCACTAGATATAATCATCGAAGGCGTTCGGATTTTTTGCCCAGTTTGTTCAAAACTTTTTGGCGGGTACGAGTAATTTAACCCTATGCTGTCAAGTGCTGACCAAATTGCAGAAACAACTACCCAAGATCGTTCACGCTTCTCGCTAGCATAGCCGTCAAGCGCGGCATCGTGTTTACTTCGCCGAAGAATATCAGCAGCCTGAGATAAAACTTTGTCGATGGCTGGGTCGTTTGGCATGGAAAAGGCCGCAAGTAACTCAGGTTGAGCGCCATAGCCTCCCCATTCATTCCTGGCGAGAACTTCAACTTTACAAACTGTTTTAGCAATTTCTGTTCCCTCTTTGAGAAGAGAAAAAGTAACCTCACCGCGCATCGATTCGGTTAGGTCAAGGAGGAACTTACCATTCAACGTTGTGTCGCGATCGGCAATATTAGTTTCAGCATCACTTGGGAGGTTGGCGATACTCCATGTTTTTGGCTCAACGAAGCTTGGAGATACATCCATCCGCAAGACCAAACCTTGCAATGTGTCTCTCGTGTTATTTGCAATGGAAATATCTCTGATCAGAGGGATGCTGTTCTGGTGGTAGGCAAAATTAATTTGAGAGGCTAGCGAAATTTTTACCTTAGGTAAAATCTCCTCCTGCTGGCTTTTTGTCAGGTCCTCACCAATAATTTGATTTTCCATAATCCGCCCCTTCTTTATGCAGCCTTTAATCTTCTCTCAGAGTAGAGGGAGCAGATAAATTCTTGACTACACCTTGGATTTTAATTTCGGATTTTAATTACGGTATCGGATTATATCTTGATGAGTATCAAGATGAGTATCAAAATGAAGGGAATTACATACTTAATGCCCCAAGCCATCACTAGTCTCTGGGGTTATTATTTTAATTTAAATCTTTTTAAAAGCTCTGCTTTGCTTGGAGCTTTCTCAGGTTTCTTGATTGATTCCGATGGCGTAATTGATTCCGATGGTGTATATGCCAGTATGTTTTTGACGGCCTTAGCAAGCTTTGTTTTGGTTTTTATTTGTACGGGTTCATTCTATAGGATCAAAAGCCTCGCCATTCTTTCATAGCCTCATCCACTTTCCGAGTTTTCTCTTCATCGGAATCCGACATACCAGGTATCGTATCAACACATGCTTTAGAGCCGTCAGGGAACTCCACTTCATGCGCATGCTCTTTGTTTTTCGCTTTTAAAGAAGGTTTTGGTATTTTGTAGCCCAGTCCTCTCCTAACATCAATCCAACCTTGGACTGCATCGTATCCATTTGTAATAGCTTCCTCAATAGTCTCCCCATCCGACATGCAACCTTTGAGATCGGGAAAATAGATAAGCAATCCACCACCATCTTCCTCGGATAAAGGTAAAATCTTAAAGCTATAAGACTCATGCTCTTTAGAAGGGACCGCGATCATTAGCTCTCTCTAAAAATTTAGCAAATTCCTTGATATACCGCCGGGGGAATTTCCAGATATCCTCCGACAATCTCAGAATGACCCATAGGCCCGGTCGCGGAGCGTCACCGCCACCTTGCCACTAGTCGTTAACCGGTTAGGCTGACGGCAATTCTTCGGGAGGCGTTTCTTCTTCCTCTTCAAAGAGGTCGTCGTCATCCTCCTCCTCACCGATCAACAGATTTTCATCATCGACCTTAAGTTCGTCAAACTCTTCCTCCTCTTCTGCTTCTTTCGGATAAGGAAGTTTGTCCCAGACCATGATGCGGGAATTTCCCCGGTCACAGATAAAAAGCCTGAATTTGGGCTGCGACCCCTCTTCTCCAGATTCGCCTTCGGCTCCTCTGAGAGCGGTTTCCCCATCATCATCATCATCATCCGCCATGGGAATGCCACGAAATTCTTCCTCTTCTTCTTCCTCATCGATCAACAACAAACCATAAGGATCGTTCAAAGTGCAGTTAGAGGCATCATCCAAATCGCGGTTCACCAGATTTTCAGTGAACGAGGACTGGCCAAACACCAGGTCAGCAGGTTGTCCATTTTCGGTGGGAAGCTCTTTCCAATACAAGACACGGTTATTACCGGTATCGGAGACAAACAACCCGGCTTTGCCAAACGCCACATCAGTAGGAAAATACATGCCATCCGCAGAAGGACGATGGTGGCCATTATTCCGGTTCGGCTCACGATTGAAAAAATCCTTTTGTCCAACCACCACGTCAGCAGGAACCCCTGTCTCTCTTGGAATTTTATTCCAGATCAGCACCCGGTTGTTACCCTGATCCACCACGATCACCCGCTCACCCTCGGCATCAAAGTGTACGCCCGTTGGAAAACTGAGTGTGTCCTGACCCACATTATCGAAATCACCCTGGTTGGGCCAGCGTTCATCCATTCCTTTTTGCCCCAGAGAAACGTCCGCGTTCCAACCATCACTAAAAGGAATTTTGTTCCAGATTAAAACCCGATGATTGTCCTTATCCGCGACAAACACATGCTGGTCATCGCCAGAGTGGAGACCCATGGAGAAAAACAGCGAACCGGAACCGACAAATCCCCGGCGATTGGCTTCGTTGTCATCAAAGTTATCCTGTCCAAGCACCAGGCTCGGAACCTCACCATCGTCTGAGGGAATTCCACTCCACCTCAATACCCGATGGTTGCCACTATCCACCACATAAAGTTTTCCATCGATCACATCAATACCGGCGGGCTGGGAGAGAGTATCTTCTTCCGACTTACTGATGGTGAATCCATCCAGACTTTCATCGCCCAATCCAGAAGTCATTTCATCCAGAGTTGTAGTCATACCCCTGTTTTCAAGGCAGTCGGCAAAATCCTCCTGTCCTAGCACCAGTGATGACGGCTCACCATTTTCTTCGGGGAACTGTTCCCAAATCAATACCCGGTGATTTCCTCTGTCAGAGACAAACAGCATATCGCCATAGACCGCGCAAAATTGAGGTTCACAAAGCGTGTTGTCGCCAGGGTCATCAGCTCCCCGATTGGATTGGCGCATGGAAAAATCTCCCTGGCCGATAACCAGAAAAGCACCTGTCTCCTTCACTTCCTCTACGACTGCAACCTCATCCTCTTCGTCTAACTCATCATCTTCATCGACTCCTTCCAAAGCCAGTTCTTCATCTTCGGATACACCCAACGAATCCTCGGTATCTTCCATTTCTTTATCATCTGACATCAAACAATTCTCCAAATATGATAGATTACCAATTCCAAACTTTTAATTTCTGTATTGCATCCCTCTGGCGAGGGAGGCTGTAACCCCTTATTACTTTCATGCCTCAAGGGGGTATGTGATTCCTCTTCTTTAAACTTCATGCCCCAAAGGGCTATGTGATGTTCTCTTCTTTAAACTTCATGCCCCAAAGGGCTATGTGATGTTTTCTTCTTTAAACTTCATGCCCCGACGGGGTATGTCGTGTTCTCTTCTTTAAACCATGCCCCGAAGCAGTTACGCCAATCAGGGTAATTCCAGCGCCTTAAGTCTTTGCCACATGGAAATGACTTTTCGGCCATTGCGATCCTGATGTTTTCCGTCCCAAATGGCAAACGCCACAAGTACGGGATTTTTTCTTTTGAACTTTATATCCCATTTATTCAAAGAATCCAAAGTCCGAAAGAACACCACGCTCCATTTTCCCTCTTTCCAAACCCCTTTACCCTGCACATTCTGCTTGGTTTGAGGCTGGGGCGTCAACGTCCCAAACCCTTCTGCATTCAATTCTTCAACAGGAACATCCCTGAAAGGATTAAGCGCATCGACCGGGTTGACTTCGCCTCCGAAGATCATGGTATCCAAATCCAAACCTTTGGTGGCGTATTCGAGCTTTTCCTTGGTTTCAATTTCCGTTTGCCAGTCCGCCCGCCACTGCCAGATGTTAACCACTTTGCCCCGGTTTCCCATGCCAAAGAACGGCTCATTGTGACCGTGCTTGTGCAACAACCCCTCGCCTAGAGCAAACTCGATGGCAACTGCGTCCTTAAAATCCTGATGGCGGCTCGAAGTCCGGTCTGGCTGGGAATCTTCCCACTCCAACCGGAAGGCGATTCCCTCATCATTCGCGACAGACTGGAACTGAATCTGGTCAACCGGGTCCCTGCGCGCATTGAGGGGCATCGTGTGTATGTTCTCGGCCGGAATATTTTCCCACAACGGGTTTTCCGGGTCCATGTCAATTTCCTGGTCCACGCGGTACGTGGTCAAATCTATTTCATATTGAGCCGGTTTGAATTTCTCTTTCCTGATTTCAGATTCAATGTAGGAGGACAAATCCCACCGTTCTTCATCCGTCAGGTGATTGTAAGATTTCATCGGGGTGCCATCGATCCCCGTTGTTAAAATCAAGAACAAGTCTTTCTTATCGAATCCAAACTTAAACGTATTGGGATCTGTCAGGTCATAAACGAACATTCGATGATCCCAGATGTCAAAAAGTTCAGAAGCAATGGGCCCATCGCCCTTTAAATCCGTCCCGTGACACTGGGAGCAACGCATTTTCTGATAAACCTTCTTACCCTTTTCGACAGATTCCGGGGTGGATGCAGGAACCGCTGGTATCGTTATTGCCTCTTTTGGTTTTTCCTTTTCAAACTTTTTTGAAAACGTCTTGATATATTCGACAGCACCCGAGATTTCATCTTCCGTCAGAGCTCCACCCCATGCAGGCATGGAAGTACCCGGAACCCCACGACTGATGGTCCGGTAAATATCCTTGTCCAGAGGAATAGAACCAAGCGGAGTGGTTCGATATTTAAACACACCCTGCCTGAAATCCCTCGGCCATGGATAAAGATAGGCCATGGCTTTACCTCCGCCATTGCCATCATCACCATGACAAAACACGCACATATGCTTGTAAACCGTGGCACCCAAACGCAGAAGATCCTTCTCCTGACCAGGTGAAGATGCCGAACCATGATCATTTTCCGTGGGGCCGTGAGCATACAAAGGCGTTATCCCAAACACCAACCCAAACAGGACCAGAAAAAAGATCAGGCTTTTTTCGTTAACGCACTCCCAAACTCGGAGTTGAAAGCGTATAAAGTTCTTCATTGCCATTTAAACCATCTTCCGCAACATCCACCCAGATATCATTGCAGTTGCGTTCCGAATCAACATCTTTGCAATAAAAGAGCGGATTCCGACTGGTGAAAAACACCACCGGATGGGAAAAGTAAACGCTCAGGTTATCGAACTTGGCAATCTCAATGGCCTGCTCTATCGTAGTCCCTTCAGTCGAGCCCTTGCGGATCACTTTTCGAATAACCATATAATCCAGCTTGCTGTCCCGGTCCAAGTCGTAATAGGTAGAAATCAAACCGGGCACACTCAATGATTCCCAACCGCGATAGGAAGGATGATTCCAACCGGGTTCTTTGGGAATTCCCAGACTTGATAAACCAGACTCATCCTCTGCCCAGACCGAAATCGATCCGAAAAAAAATAAAATCAAGACAATGAGTAGAGCTGGCTTTCTCAATATCCCACCTGCTTTGATCGGACGCCAAAAGCCGCCCCACCTTTTTTTATAAAGGTTTAATACTTTTAGCCTAACACATTTAAACCATCAATCAAAAGCCTAATCCAAGTGGAGTACCCCCGCTGATAATGGGCAATACCTTTATCATGCGGACAAAGAGTTATTTCGCCTTAACAAGCTGTTAATCACCAAACCCAGCGTGACGCTGTCCAGCATCACACTGTCTAGCGTCATGCTAGGTGGCCGCCTAAGGCAGCTTGCAATAACTCAGTCTGGCTAGAAAAGGCTTATCTTGGCTGAATGGGCTATTTACTTACAGATTATTCCATGGCACTTGAGGGGTATCTATCGGGGAAGATTTGAAAAACATCGTGCAGTTTGGCCATGTCGAAAACCCCTTTTGAAGCACCTTGAAGCCTGGCCAGAACAAACCGGCTCTCATCAGACCCTATTGCTTTAACTGTTTTTCGGTGGGTTCAGAATGATTCATCTTAAGGTCACCTGTCAGGGTCACCTCTATATCACCAGAAGACACAAACATCCTTCGCAGTGAATTTTCAGCAGACCCCATTTTCAGCAGGCCTCATTTTCAACAAACCCCTTCACAGTGAATTTTCAGCAGACCCCATTTTCAGCAGGCCTCATTTTCAGCAAACCCCTTCGCAGTGAATTTTCAACAGACCCCATTTTTAACAGACCTCATTTTCAGCAAACCCCTTCGCAGTGGATTTTCAGCAGGCCTCATTTTCAGCAGACCTCTTCGCGCAGTGAATTTTCAGCAAGCCCCATTTTCAGCAAACCCCAAAGGTTGCGCCTCGGAAGCTAAGGGACAACACCAACCAGAACAGAAGAAAAGCTTGCAATGACAGAGGAACCTGGAGAGTGATCAAGAGGGTGATCAAGAAAGACTCCGGCGAAGAATCAAGTCATGCCTATTATAGCGTTTTGGCCGAGCCTGGAAAACGGCACAAAAAAAGGGGTAAACCGCTTCTGCGGCTTACCCCTTTTGAAAAACTAACCAAACTAACCTGAAAAACTAACCTTTGAAAAATCAACCTTATTTCACAAAGGTGCTACGGATATATTTAACAACATCCCAGATTTCTTTGTCTTTCAAGGTTTTTTTATGAGCCGTCATACCGGTTCCCTTAGAACCATTTTTGATGATATGGAACATCTGGCCGGCAGAAACTTTTTTCATAGTTGCAGCACAGGTGAAGTTACGCGGAGTAGGCTTCAGGGCTTTCCCCAATTTTCCACCGCCATCACCTTTGACACCATGACACATTTTACAAGCCATCGGCTTGGCTTTCTTCAGGTAAATTGCTTTACCGTTTGCCGCATCCGCTTTCGCTGTCATATCCTTCTTACCAATAGAACCAGGAGCTGATTTGGTTTTCCGCGGTTGCGGACACTTGGCAGCTGCGAACGTAGAGCTCACTGCAACCAGGCTGAAAATAACCATCACACTCAGTATCAAAGCCTTTTTCATCTAACAATCTCCTATCAAATAGTGAATTGAACCTAAAATTATCACCCCAACCTTAAAACCGAGTCCAACCTGTCAAATTATTACCAGCTGGGTTCAAGCTAAGGAAACGACAAACCTCAAAAATCAGAACCCTGAACCTTCGTCAGTGATTCACTTCCGCAAAAATTCGCATTTTAAAAAATAGCAACGCAGTATAGTCCATTCCAATACACTGTCAACAGAAAATTCCCGGGCGGAAAAACAGAGCGGCGCACTTTGACATTTATCGAAAATCCAATCCTTTTCCCCAGGTTTCAGGCCAGCCTCTAAGGGGGGTTTTCATTTTTTCGGCAAGCCTGTTAATCCATTGAAAAAAATTGAATAATTTTATTTTTGATGGTTAAACCCTCACCATCGGAGCAATTTTTCTTGATAGCCCTGCCCGAATAACGTATAGTGCGTATTTAAACCATAGCCAAATTGATTAAGAATTTTCGCGGTTTCAGGCTTCAAAGCTCCTGAAATTTGGTTGTCACAATGATGGTCCGCTATGGGGCCTCAGAACAATCTACTTTGAAGAGACCTTTCTCTTCAATCAGTGCGTGAAGGCATCGCTTTTAAAGGCCCTCTAAAATAACCCCAAAAAAATACAAGTGTTCTCGTAACTTTTCAACTTTGAGAAGTTCAGGGAATTTTTGTCATTTTGGGCAGGGCGGATCGAAATAATTGAAATCATACAATCCACTAAATATTAGTGGGTTGCAAAATATTAATTGTTTTAATTAGGGATGAGAGATGAATACTTTATCTAAGCACCTCAATCCAGATAAAAAAAAGCCCAAGTATTTAACCAGGCTTGACCAGATCCCCCAGTTGGATGAATCCGAAAAACGGGAACTGCAAAAAGTTAACGATAAGTTTGTATTCCGCACTAATGATTATTATCAGTCGCTGATTGATTGGGATGATCCTAATGATCCAATCAAACGGATCATCATGCCCGATGTTCAGGAACTCAGCGAATGGGGCGAACTAGATGCCTCCAACGAGGAAAAATACACCAAAGTTCGCGGCCTGGAACATAAATATACCTCCACGGCTCTGCTTTTGGTCAACGAAGTTTGTGCCGCCTATTGCCGGTTCTGTTTTCGTAAACGCCTGTTCATGAATGAAAACGATGAGGTGACCAAAGACGTCTCCGAGGGACTAGAATACATCAAAAATAACAAACAGATTAGTAATGTGCTACTGACCGGGGGCGATCCTCTGGTTATGTCCACTAGCAAGCTCGAACCCATCATCAAGCAACTTCGTGAGATCGACCATGTCCAGATTATCCGGATCGGCACCAAGATTCCGGCTTTTAATCCTTTCAGAATATTGAATGACCCCTCTTTGCTGGAAATGTTCAAAACCTACAGCACTCACGAAAAGAAAATTTACGTCATGGCGCATTTCAATCACCCGAGGGAGCTCACTCCTGAGGCCATTGAAGGCTTGAACCTCCTAATGAAGTCGGGAGTTTCGCTGGTCAACCAGACTCCTTTGGTACAAGGTGTCAACGATGACCCTGAAGTGCTTGCCGATTTGTTTTCCAAACTTTCCTATATTGGCGTTCCTCCGTATTATGTCTTTCTCTGCCGCCCTACTCTCGGCAACGAAACTTACTCTGTACCGGTTGAACGTGGCTACGAAATATTTGAAAAGTCCAAGACCCTTTGTTCAGGTCTGGCCAAGCGTGCACGTCTGGTCATGTCGCATGAGTCCGGGAAAATTGAGGTAGTCGGAATGAGCGAAGATCAGGTTTTCTTCAAATATGCCCGAGCCGCAGAAGATGATAACAACGCTCGATTTCTGGCCTTTTACAGAAACCCCAAGGCCTGCTGGTTTGATGATTACAAGGAAGCTCTGGATGAGTTTTCCTTATTTTCCGAAACTGCTAAAGCCGGCTGCCTCTGAATCCCGAGGTTTGCGCCTGAGCAACAAAACTACAACCCTCCTTTTATCATCAAGGAGAAACAAGATGATTAAGCTCAAGATTACCCCAGCGCAAATACTGGAAGAGTTGAGCACCCTACCTCACGCAACTTGTCAGAAAGAAAGAGATTAAGCGCTGGGTTATTGGACAAGACCAAACTGGGTTAAAGAAAGGGATTAAGCGCTGGGTTATTGGGCAGGACCAAACCGGGTTATTGTGCAGGACCAAAGCGTACGCCCGCATACTTTAGCTATTTTTCTGGGCGAAAACGGGCATGGCAAGTGACCGTGCGGCCACAGAAGAAAAGAGAGCGTTCAACAACATTTTTGACCGCTTATACGAGTGGCTGAGTGACTGAGTGACTGAGTAGCAAAATACCTCCCAATAAGAATAAACTGTTGAGCCAGGTGAGAAAAACACTTAATTAAGAAAGGACGAAAACCAATGGATTCTTCATTACCAAAGGTAACTCAGGCTCAATTAGATGCGAAGATAAATGCTCCTCACCTCTATCCTTGGGCTAAACTGTGTGACAAGGACTTCTCAGGACTGGACTTTAGAAGGGCTGACTTTACAGGAGCTAGCTTTACCAACTCTAGTTTAAGGGATTGTGACCTCGAGGATGTCAATTTCACTAAGGCCAACTTAGGAGGTGTTGATTTCAAAGGTGCTAATCTAAAAGGTGCTAACCTTGATGGTGCTGTTCTAGATAACATCAAAGGTATCAAGTACCTTTCATACTAAGGATAACAGATGCCAGCTAAACACTTAAATTCAGCTAAAAAGTCCAAGAATGACGAGTTCTATATGAATATGCCCGAAGGAATCATGAATATGCCCCAAGGAACAGGGTATAAGAAGTCCAATATTAAATATGAATTTCAACGCCTTTACAGTTCATAGAGCAAAGAGGCACCGTCTGCCTGTTAGACAGGCTAAATCCTGAAAAATTTCCTGGCCCGTCATGCTCAACGCATACTGGTAAAAAACGAGTTTTTCCTGTACCGCTTTGTGCTAGACTTGGAAACTGGAAATCCGAATAAAAACTCAGGCCTTATATCCGTTCCCCTGAATCATTGAAGAATGGGTGTCGGGCTTTTATTTTGAAGGATAAGCAATATGGAACGGCTTGCTGGCAAAAACATACTGGTCGTCATCCCCAAGGACTATTACATGGAGAGCGAACTCACTCCGGTTCTAGAATCCATGAAGGCGGAGGGAGCCAACACCCTGGTGGCCTCCAACAAATTGAAAGAATCCGTTGGAATGAAGGGCGGCAGATTCAACCCTGATGTCCTGATTGTTGACGCGATAGAAGGCATCACTGGTGACAGTTATGTTTCCGCCGGAAAAGGGGTGCGCCAGATCAAAGGGGTTTTTCACGGAGTCATTGTCGTAGGGGGAAATGGGGCAAGGTCTTATCTGTGGAAAGATGAACTTTTAAGACTCCTGATCCACGACCGCTACCGTTCCAGGATGATAATCGCAGCTATCGGTAGTGCCGTTCCCTGCCTTGGGAAAGCCGGACTCCTGCAAAGCCTCGAAGTCACCACCGAGCCTGGAAACAAAAAAGCTATCGCAGCTTTAGAAGAGTCCAAAGCCGTTCTAGTGGATGAACCGATGACCGTCGGCGACCGTATTTTCACGGTGCAGAATGCAAACGCTATCCCTGCTTTTCTTGACCCCTTCATAGAAGAAGTGGCAAAAACACCTGTAAAATAATCACTCTTTTTAGCCCAGACCTCGTCTTTCTTCCTGAGTTCGGATGATTTTCAACCTGAGCTTGATCGCATCATTCAGGCTTTGGACAATGCGATCATTAGAATCCGGGAAATGCAGCTTCTGGTTGAACTCATCTAGTGAGCGGGTTTCAAGCAACTTGGCAAACGCCTCGTCCACAAAAGGCCTAGTCATCTTCATCACACCCTCAAAATAGACAGAAATTCTTTTGTGCGTGTCCCAGTGTTCAAGGATGAGCTTCTGGATCGTATCCCCTGCAGGTTCCCCCTCCTCCGACGTTCTTCCCGCCGGAGTCGAGGTACCCATGATTTTATAAACGTCGATTTTAAATTCTTCTTCCATATTTATCCTGCCTTAACGGGAATATTTTCCCTAACGGTTAACAATCTTAACAGACTTCATTTCCACTTTTTCATTGGGGTTGTCCTTGGAGTCACGCGGTACATCGACGATCTTGTCGACAACGTCCATTCCATTAACCACCCTGCCGAAAGCGGTGTACTGATTGTCCAGAAAATGCGAATCCTGGACCACGACGAAAAACTGCGAACCGGCACTGTTGGGGTCCTGTGACCGCGCCATAGAAAGAATTCCCCTATCATGCGGCGTGTCATTGAACTCAGCATCAATGGAGTAGCCTGGCCCACCCGTTCCATGCGTGGCTCGATCCGCGCTCTTGGAATTGGAGTCCCCACCCTGAATCATAAAACCAGGAATCACACGGTGGAACGTGGTGCCATCGTAATAACCCTTATTAGCCAGGTCTTTAAAGTTTTTGACATGCCCAGGTGCCTTATCATTCAGAAATTCCAGTTCAATATTTCCAAGCGTCGTTTCGATCACTGCAATTTCAGCGGACTGTGCCGCAGTTCCGGTCATCAGAACACCCATCAGCCCTGCGGTAATTCCTTTAATAAAAAAATTCATGAAGCCTCCAAAAAAATAGGGATAATAATTAGACCTGCAAATTTGCTTCCCGGTTTTTCTCACTGTATCACTAAGGAGAAAGGATTCGGTCAGGATGATTTTTAAGAGCGACATTTTATCAGATTGCCGAAAAAGTCTCAACAAAGGTTGTTAAGAAAGAGAGCATCACCACATAACCCCTTCGGGGCATGAATGTAAAGAAAGAAGGCATCACATACCCCTCCGGGGCATGAATGTAGCGGAGGAGATATCACAGGCTCACGAAGTTTAAGAAAACACATAGCGGTCAGGCTACTTTGCGACCCACTCAGGCTACTTTGCCGCCCACTCAGGCTACTTTGCGGCCCACTCAGGCTACTTCGCAGCCCACTCAGGCTACTTTGCAGCCCACTCAGGCTACTTTGCAGCCCACGATGACAAATAGAATGTTTTTTCGTATCCGTACCAGAATATCCAGGGTCTTGACTGCAGTGAAAAGACTGGCACAAGCCCCTTTATTTTATAGAAAGTACGGCCTCTCCAAACCCGGTTCTTTAATTAACGTATGTTGAACCCGTTTTCGGCTTTTCCAGAGCAATAATAGAGGTTGACAGGCCACCCTGCCTGCGAAACAATAGGATAATTCACTATTTTTTAAGCACTTGTATGAACCGGGCCCGAGTATTGCGGTTCAGCACCTTATATTGAAATAAATCCTGTTTATGGACGTTTACTGGGAACAATTCAAGACCCCTTTCCTCTGTTTTGCAGGGTTTTCAGGGGTGGGCAAGACCACCTTGCTAGAACGGTTGATCAAACGGTTTACTGAAGAAGATATCCGTGTTGGCTACTACAAACACGATGCGCACCGTTTTTCAATCGATAAGGAGGGTAAGGACACAGCCCGGGCCACCCAGGCCGGTGCAGGCATCATCACGGTTAATGACCCTCGGCACTTTGCCATCGTTGCCGACAACGCCTTTAAGAAACGTTCAATCACCCATGCTCTGGAACAATGCGACTGCATCCTGATCGAAGGGTATAAAAAATCCCCCTTCGACAAGATCGTTTTTCTCGATCTAGAAGGACAGTTGCCCATTCCTTCTGAAATTCCCGGCATCAAGGCCGTTGTCCATCAAGGAATCATCGGTGAAGGCCTGCCTGATGTCCCGCGTTTTCACCGCGATGAAATAGAACCCATCTACCAGTTCGTGCGCGATCATTTCAAAAGCCAGGAAAGTGAACTCTATGGAGCCGTGTTTGTGGGCGGACAAAGCAAACGCATGGGAAAACCCAAGTTCTCACTTTCTTATAACGGCATCTCGGAAACCGAACGCCTGATACAGGTTTTGCAAAAGTTCTGCAATAAAGTAATACTGTCTTCAAGAGCCAATATGGACATGGGATCTTTAGGCAATCTGCCCAATATCGAGCGGGTCGACGATGACCATATCGGGCTCGGCCCTGTAGGAGGACTAGCCACCTTGATGGGCCGGTTCCCGAAAAAAGCATGGCTGGTCACCGCCTGCGACATGCCTTTCCTCGATGAAAAAAATATCAAAACCATTATCGAAGTCCGCGACCCACTCCGCTACGGCACCTGTTATATCCAGAAAGGCGGGCTAGGCATCGAACCTATGTGTGCGATTTATGAACCCAAATTCATTCTTCCTCTTTATGAAGCCATGTCGCGGCGTGAACTCTCGCCCACACGCCTCATCAGCGAACTACCGTTCAAGCAAGTCAAGATCGCCGAAACCGACCGCTACAATTTTATGAACGTCAACACGCCAGAAGAATACGAAATGGCTAACTCAAAAATTGCCCACTCAAAAAGGGAAAAGGAAAATATGCCATAATCTGGAAGCAGGACTTTTACCCCTCCTGCCCTGCCCCTTCTACCCCTTCTACATCTTCTACCCCTTCGGGGCATGAATTTAGCGAAAAGGGTATTACAGGCTCATGAATTTAGTGAAAAGGATAT
>WASV01163408.1_pt1 | contig 18359 bp, 18 predicted proteins | sample 5698531 | NCBI WGS metagenome assembly WASV01 (sample SAMN11175559, study PRJNA528189) | sponge metagenome | isolation source: marine sponge | host: Myxilla | place: Antarctica: Western Antarctic Peninsula, King George Island | collected 2013-01 | reverse complement strand
GGCTAATGACACCGATGGAGTATTATCAGCAACCCACCTCAACAACTTGATTTTGGCGTAGATGGGGTGAGCATGGTCAATTAACTTGTATCCGAGCGGCTCTTGCGGTATTATCTGCCGTCCGTTTTATCCATGCTGGGTGCAGAAGGCGTTGGGGCGGGTAAAATTATACGCATGATATGAGCATAAAAATATGAAAACATTTTCCGCTAAAAATGAGACCGTCAAGCGCGACTGGTTTGTGGTTGACGCTGAGAACAAAATTTTGGGTCGTCTGGCTGCGGATATCGCGCATCGACTCCGCGGCAAGCACAAACCGGAATATACCCCCCATGTGGATACCGGGGATTACATCGTAGTGGTAAACGCCGGCAAGGTTGCGGTTACTGGCAACAAGGCGACCGACAAAATTTACTACCACCACACCGGCCATCCCGGCGGTATTAAGAGCATCACATTCCGCGAGATGATTGAGAAGCACCCGACGCGAGTTCTTGAGAGTGCGGTCAGGGGGATGTTGCCGCGCAACAAACTCGGGCGCACGATGCTGTCCAAGTTGAAAATTTACGCCGGCGCCGAACATCAACATGAAGCGCAACAACCCAGCAAACTGGAAATTTAGGAGTTTCACGCATGCCAACCGAACAAACCATCCACCGCGGAACCGGGCGTCGCAAATCATCCACTGCACGGGTATTTTTGCAGCGCGGTAGCGGCAACATTATTGTCAATAAACAACCCGTAGAAAAATACTTTGGTCGCGAAACCGCGCGCATGGTGATTCGCCAACCTCTTGAACTGGTGGAGATGTTAGACAGCATGGACATCAAAGCCACGGTTAAAGGTGGTGGCAATAGTGGCCAAGCCGGGGCGATTCGCCATGGCATCACTCGCGCCTTGATGAATTTCGATGAGCAATTACGCGCACCATTACGCAAAGCTGGGTTCGTTACTCGCGATGCGCGCACCGTGGAGCGCAAGAAATTTGGCTTACACAAAGCACGCAAAAAACCACAATATTCCAAGCGATAATAAAGATGACACGGCTGACGGACACACCAAGAATTACAATTGCGTGCGCCATAAAACGGGCAAACAATCAGCGGCGGTGAATTAAAAATCGCGGGGAAACCGCAGGAAAATCGCGCAATGCCGACGCAATGGCGGAAAAGTCAACACGCCGTGACCATGCCGTAAATTAGACTGCTGGCTATAATGATGACCAAAATGGTGGGCAGAATGGGTGCCACGCAAAACCATAGCCGACCATGCCAAATTTTTTGGGGAGAGCGAATTTGGGGGATCGTCTAGTGGTAGGACTGCGGACTCTGACTCCGCCAGCGGGGGTTCGAATCCCTCTCCCCCAGCCAGCGAATAAACGATCATATCAAATTCGCATCCACCCCAAAATGAAACCCCATTTTTGTGCTATAAATAACGCCTTGATGAACTATTTCGTGAATCATTTAATGAGCCATGCAACGAACTCCCCGCGACTCATCGTCGGCGTATTTGCGCTGTTGTTCGCAACGGCGGCACCGACCATTTTGGCGGCCGATTTTGAGCGGTTTACCGGCGGTTATTCAGGCTCGGCGCAAATAGAAAGTGATGGCAAGACCAGCCAGCGTGATATGAGCGTCGTCATCAAAAAAGAAGGCGACGGCTTCCAAGTGAACTGGAAATCTATCAGCCGCAAAGCCGATGGCCGCGTCAAGGAAAAGGAATACACCATCGGCTTCCTGCCGACCCAACGCGACGGCATTTATTCTTCCGCCATGGGGGTCAATTTATTCGGCAATCCGGTGCCGCTTGATCCGATGAAAGGCGATCCATATGTTTGGGGGCGCATCATCGGCGATACCCTGACGGTGTTTTCGCTGCTGATCGATAAAGACGGCGGATATGAGATGCAGGAATACAATCGCACCCTCGCCGACGGCGGACTGAACTTGGAATATCAACGCATTCGCAACGGTGCGAAGTTAAAAAGTATCAATGTGTTTCTTGAGAAAAAGTGACGGCGGACAAAATAGCACTCATCGCCGTCACCGAAATCCTTGAACCCAAACCCAAATCCGCGCTCAATCCCAATTCCCGAATCCATACCCTTCCGCCCCAACTGTTTCATCCGCTCATTTCACCCGCATGCCGGAAACAGCACCCGCATCGGGGCTGAGAATGAATATATCTTTCCCGCCGGGTCCGGCTGCCAGTAGCATTCCTTGCGAGACGCCGAATTTCATTTTGCGCGCAGCGAGATTAGCGACCACCACGGTCATCCGTCCTTCTAATTCTTCCGGTGCATAGGCCGATTTGATGCCAGCGAATACGATGCGCTGTTGCCCGCCGATATCAACGCTTAGACGAAGCAGTTTGTCAGCTCCGTCAATGCGTTCGGCGGTGATAATTTTGGCGATTCGCAAATCTATTTTGGCGAATTCATCAATGGTAATTTCCGCGGCGATAGGCTCCATCGGAACCGCTTCGTCCGCGGGCATGTGCGGAGATATGCCCGAAGACATCCCCGCAGACATCTCCAAATTTTCTGCTTTGCTTTGTTCAATCATGGATTTAATTTGTCGCTCCTCTATGCGTGTCAACAGCGGTTCGTAGGGGTTGATAAGGTGGTCAAGTAGCGGTTTATCCAAATCTTGCCACAGTTGCGGCGGCACATTCAAAAACGCCTCGGCACGGTCGGCCGTTCTTGGCAACACTGGCTTTAGCAAAATTATCAGAATGCGAAACAAGTTCAAACCTTGCGTGCAAACGCTATGCGCTTCGGCGTGTTTTTTCGGGTCCTTGATTAATACCCACGGTTTGGCAGCGTTGAGATATTGATTGGCGCGATCAGCCAAATCCATAACGCTGCGCACCGCTTTGCTGTATCGCCGTTGCGTATAATCTGCGGCGATGCCGTCGCCAGCGGCGACAAATTCGGCAAACATGCGCGCATCGGCAAGCGAATCGCTCAGGCGACCATCAAAATTTTTGCCGATGAAACTCGCGCAACGGCTGGCGATGTTGACCAGTTTGCCCACCAAATCGGAGTTCACCCGCGCTTTGAAATCATCCAGGCTGAGATCTAGATCGTCAATGCCGTCGTCCAATTTGGCGGCGAAATAGTACCGCAAATACTCCGGATCAAGGTGTTGAAAATAAGTCTCGGCGGTGATGAAAGTGCCATGCCGCTTAGACATTTTCTTGCCATTGACGGTCAAGAAACCGTGACACCAGACCGCGCTGGGCGTTCGGAATCCGCTGCCGTAAAGTTGTGCGGGCCAAAATAGTGTATGGAAACGGGCGATGTCTTTGCCGACGAAATGATATAACTCGCAACGACTATCCGGCGCAAAGAACTCATCAAAATCCAACCCTTCACGCTCGCACAAGTTCTTGAAACTGGCGAGGTAGCCGATGGGGGCGTCCAGCCATACATAAAAATATTTGCCCGGCTCGTCGGGAATCTCGAATCCCCAGTAAGGTGCGTTGCGCGAGATATCCCATTCAAACGATTGTTCGGCGAATAATTCTCGTTGTTTGTTGGCGATTTCCACTTGAGTGTGGCCGCCGTCAAACCAGCGGATCAGAAATTCGCGGAAATCACCGAGTTTGAAGAATAACTGTTCCGAATCGCGCTCCACGGGTTTTGCCCCGGACACCACCGAAACTGGATTGATTAAATCGGTCGGCGAATAAGTGCTACCGCAATTTTCGCAGTTGTCGCCATATTGATCTTCGGACGCACACGCCGGGCAAGTGCCGCGCACGAAGCGATCGGGCAAAAACATTTCCCTTTGCGGGTCGAAAAATTGAGTGACAGTACGCCGCGCGATGTGTCCGTTTTGCTTGAGGCGGGCGTAAATCAATTCGGAAAAATAACGGTTTTCTTCCGAGTGAGTGCTGTAATAATTATCAAATGCCACCAGAAAATTAGCGAAATCGCGGCGATGCTCGTGGCCGATACGATCAATTAACTGCTGGGGAGTGACCCCCTCGGCCTCGGCTTTTAGCATGATCGGCGTACCGTGTGCGTCGTCGGCGCAAACATAATAACAAGTATTGCCGCACAGACGCTGAAAACGCGCCCAAATGTCGGTCTGAATGTACTCAACCAGATGCCCCAGATGAATGGGTCCGTTGGCGTACGGCAAGGCACTGGTGACCAGTATTTTTTTCGGCGGCGATTGGTGTGCGGCCGGTTTTGTTTGGGAGGAAGGCATTAGCAATTGTGGTGGTCGTCAAGCGTAGCAGTGCCGAATAGAGTACACTACTGCATCGGTTATTGTATGGCGTATTATATTCGGTTTGCGCAAATACTGGTAAAATGCACTGGCGTAAAATGCGCCTTGCCGATAAGCGGCATGCCATAACCACCATCGCCATCAACCGCCATCCATATCCAATTAAACCACACCAATGACCGAGCAGATGACTGAGCAGACGACTAATGCGAGCCGTGAGGCGATTGAGCAAAAACTAAAAGAGATTATTGACCCGCACACCGGCAAGGATTTGATGACCACTAAAGCGGTCAAGGATATTGTCGTGGATGGCGAAAAAGTCAGCATTCATATCATGCTTGGTTATCCGGCGAAGAGTTGGGAGGCAGAGTTAGTGGCGATGGTTGAGGCGGCGGTCGTCGGTGCTACGGTCTCGGTGGAATCCAAACCGCAATCGCACGAAGTTCAAGAAGGAGTGAAGCCGCTTCCGGGCGTGAAGAACATCATCGCCGTGGCGTCCGGCAAAGGTGGGGTGGGGAAATCCACGCTGTCGGTTAATCTGGCGCTGGCGTTATCCGCCGAAGGCGCGCGCGTCGGCATCTTAGACGCCGATATTTATGGTCCCAGCCAGCCGCGCATGCTCGGCATCAGCGGCAAACCGCAATCTAAAGATGGCAAGAGTTTGCAGCCGATGAATAGTTATCACCTGCAAGCCATGTCCATCGGCTTTTTGGTGGACGCGGAATCGCCGATGATTTGGCGTGGTCCGATGGTGACTCAAGCGTTGGAGCAATTGCTAAAAGATACATGCTGGGATGATCTTGATTACCTCATCATTGATATGCCGCCGGGCACCGGCGACACGCAGCTGACGCTCGCGCAAAAAGTGCCGGTGTCTGGCTCTATCATCGTAACCACGCCGCAAGATATCGCCCTGTTGGATGCGCGCAAAGCGTATAAAATGTTTGAGAAGGTGGAAATCCCAGTGCTTGGCGTGGTCGAAAACATGAGCCAATATATCTGCCCCAACTGCGGTCACCACGATGACATTTTCGGTTCCGGCGGCGGGAAAAGTATGGCGACGCAATACGGTCTTGATTTTCTCGGCGAAGTGCCGTTGGAACGCGGCATTCGCGAAAACGCCGACAACGGCCGGCCCAGCGTAGTCGCTGAACCGGACGGCGATATCGCGCGCATCTATAAAGCCATCGCACGGCGCGCCGCCGCTCGGTTAGCGTTGCGCAAAAAAGATTTCAGCGCGAAGTTTCCCAGCATCGTTATTCAGCAGAACTAACGCGACCGCCAAATTGATCGGCGGTCGCGGCATGATTATTAATAGGATGATTGATATGCCCATATATATGATCTCCGTCATGTCAATATTCATGCCCACATTCATGTCCATGTCCATGTCCATCTCATGACCATCAAATCCGATCGTTGGATTCGGCGCATGGTGGAATCGCATCGCATGATTGAACCGTTTGAGCCGCAACAAGTGCGCCAGACCGCCGCTGGCAAGGTGATTTCCTGGGGAACTTCCAGCTATGGTTACGACATTCGTTGCTCTAACGAATTTAAAATTTTCACCAACATCAATTCCGCAATCGTTGATCCTAAAAATTTCGACGCCAACAGTTTCGTCGACATCACCAGCGATATTTGCATCATCCCGCCCAACTCATTCGCCTTAGCGCGCACCGTGGAGTACTTCCGCATCCCGCGCAATGTGCTAACCATCTGCCTCGGCAAAAGCACCTACGCCCGCTGCGGCATCATCGTCAATGTCACGCCGTTTGAACCCGAATGGGAAGGTCATGTAACCTTAGAATTTTCCAACACCACCCCACTACCCGCCAAAATCTACGCCAACGAAGGCATCGCGCAAGTAATCTTTTTTGAAAGCGACGAAGAATGCGAAACCTCCTACAAAGACCGCGGCGGAAAATACCAAGGGCAGACTGGAGTGGCATTGCCGAAGATTTGATTGGTTTATGCGATTACACGAAGTACAGGAGGTTATAGATGATCAATAAAAAATTAAAATTTTCGAAAAACGATGTGATAGAGAATGGTCACAAAATCTACCATGGAGATTGCGTTAACCTATTAAAAAAATTGCCGGAAAAATCGGCTAGTTTGATATTTGCTGACCCGCCCTATAACTTGCAACTCAAGCAGGAACTATACCGCCCTAATCAAACAAAAGTGGCGGGGGTTGATGATAGTTGGGACCAATTTTCTTCGTTCGCTGAGTATGATCAATTTACCGAGCAGTGGTTGGTAGCATGTCGTAGGGTGTTGGCGGACGACGGTACAATTTGGGTGATTGGCTCGTATCATAATATCTTTAGAGTCGGCAGAATTATGTTGGATTTGGGCTTTTGGATTCTAAACGATGTCCAGTGGCACAAAACCAACCCAATGCCTAATTTTAGAGGGGTGCGCTTTACCAATGCTACCGAGACTTTAATTTGGGCAAAAAAATCAGAGAAGCAGAAAAAATATACTTTTAACCATCAAGTGATGAAACAGTTAAACGATGGCAAGCAGATGACTTCGGTTTGGAGAATTCCGCTGTGCACCGGTAATGAACGAATAAAAAATGCCGCTGGGAAAAAAGCACATTCCACTCAAAAGCCAGAGGAATTGTTAAAGAGAGTCATTCTGTCCAGTAGTAGCGAAGGGGATGTGGTATTGGATCCATTTTCAGGAAGTGGAACCACTTGCGCGGTAGCCAAAAAACTAAACCGAAAAAGTATTGGTATTGAAAAGGAAAAAAAGTATATAACTATATCCAAAAAACGACTTGCGAATATACAGCCAAGTACTTTTGCGTATATGAGAATTTTGGAACCGAAAAAAGAAACGCAAAGTCGTGTCTCTATGCAACAGTTGATACAAGCAAACTATATCCAAGAAGGTCAGCAAATATATACGAGTAGGCGACAACATTCAGCCGTTATATTAGCAGACGGCAGCGTGAAAAATGGCGTGGGCGTTGGGTCGATTCATCAAATTGGGGCATTGTTAAAAGATGTCCCACGGTGCAACGGTTGGATATTATGGCATTATGACGACCACGGGCAATTAAAACTCATTGATGAATATCGTAAAAAATACAGAGATTTACATGTCAAATAGAATATCCGAATCCGAATTAATTTTGCCTGCTTTGCATTTAATGAAATTAAATGGTGGTTCAATTACTACTGCAGAATTGATTGACAAGTTACGTTGGATTATGAATCCGAGCGGAGAAGACGCAAGGATACTGGACAATAGAAATGACGATAAATTTTCCCAAAAAGTAAGAAATTTAAAGTCGCATAATACTTTTGAGAAGACTGGGTATGCAAAATACAAGACGCCTGACAGAAATAGCGTGGTAGAAATAACGACTGCAGGAGAGCAACACTTGCATCGACATGCAGATATTTTACAGTACCTGTTCACTAACGACTTTGAATATGATGATGTAAAAACGGGGTTGAGCGATGTAGAACACCATGACAAAGAAATATTAACTTTTGATGAAAATACAATCATACCAGAGGATAGCGCAGAATTCAGACTCACAAAAACATATAAAAGATCAATTAAATTACGTGATTACGCCATCAATTATTTTACAACCAACGAGCATATCAGTTGTCAAACGTGTTTGTTTGATTTTGAGAATTTTTATGGACAAGAAATTGGTAAAGGATTTATAGAAATCCACCATGTGAAACCTGTGTTTCAGTATGCCGATACGGACATTGAAGAAACATTAGAGAATGCTATAGAAAATCTAATGCCAATATGCTCCAACTGTCACAGAATGATTCACCGCAATAGAAAAAATCCGATTAGCATTGATTATTTGATAGAGCAAATAAATAATCACGGTTTGTCGGAAATTAATAGCGTTTAATGATGGGGACTAACCTATAGGAGTGTTGTAATTGTCGCCACTTAACACGACCTCCAGTTGACTCAAGCATTAATCAATGAAAAATGATTGAAAATTTTTAGGAGAAAATTCTGATGAGTAAATTTATACCCACAATCGCTATGCCTACAATCGGTTTTTTAACCGCCTTGTTTATATTATTTTCTGTACCCACCTTCGCCGATGAACCGGTCAGCACTGGTCGTTGGAATAACACCGCGATTGATGGACACGATACGCTGGGCTATTACGCGCCGGGGCTCGCTGATAATGCGGCGGTTGCCGACGGTATAAAAAAATATATCGTTAATTGGCAAGGCGCGAACTGGTGGTTTGCTAATCAAGAATCAGCCGATAAATTCGCCGCCAACCCGCGCGAATATGCACCGCATTATAACGGACATTGTGCAAATGCATTGAGTTTGGGGGAAGGTTTGGTGCGTACCGATGGTAGTGTTTGGGAATTCTTTGGTGAACGGTTGCACATGTTTTATGCTGAAGGTGGGCGGCAGCGATGGTTGAATGGTGATTGGGAAAATTTCCAGCGCACCGCCAATGCTGCATGGAATGCGGAAATAAACTAACACGAAAAATAAATACCAAAAATAAACACTAAAAATAAACGATGAACGCGGCGAGAACATGGAAATGAATATTGACTCAGTGTCCGCGGCGGCGTTGCGTTATGGTTTGATTGCGCGTGGTGGGTTTGTGGTGGAAGTTAGCGATGAAGTTCCTGAAGTTTATGGGCATGCTGCGAAATGTTTATGGTTATTCGGCAACGCTGGTTCGGCGATGTGGGATGTGTTTTCCGAGTCGGCGGAATATTTGGATGGAAAATCTAATCCGTTGAATCGCTGGAGCGAGCGCATTGGATGTATGCTCGCCGAACAATTTTCAGCGCGTGCGTTGTTTCCGTTTGGCGCGCCACACATGCCGTTTTTGCGTTGGGGGAAAAAAGCTGAAGCGTTGCAAAACTCCCATCTCGGCATGCTGATTCATCCGCAATTTGGATTGTGGCACGCCTATCGTTTCGCCCTCGCTTTTGCGCGACCGATTGAATTGCCGGCGAGTGCTATTGGCGCAAATATTTGTCGGCAATGCGTACCCAAACCGTGTCGGGGTGCTTGTCCGGTGAATGCGTTTACCGATGCCGGCTACGATGTTGGAGTTTGTTATCGCTATCTGCAATCCCATCCTGATTCGGCGTGCATGAACGAAGGTTGCCAAGCCCGCGTCGCTTGCCCGCAAGGCACGGATTATCGCTATGCATCACCCCATGCCAAATTTCACATGCGCGCATTCGTCACCGCCATGGCGGCCCAAGAATTTTCCGAAATCGTCCCCGCACGAAACAATCATTTGGCAACTTAACCCGCAACTTGCCCGATACTGGTGAGTCGTTTTGCCGCCAATCTTGCTATAAAATAGCTCGGTTACCGTTTCGCGCTTTAGCAATCCCCCGTCATCGTGACCACAATCCATAACCCTGGCTTTACACATGTCTTACCAATTGGGCATTGATACTGGCGGCACTTACACCGATGCCGTTATCGTAAATGCCGGTCGCGTCATCGCTAAAAACAAAAGTTTGACCACCAGTTACGACCTGACCGTCGGCATCGGCAATGCCTTGTCCGGCTTGCCCGATGAATGGTTAGATATGGTCAACTTAGTGGCGCTATCCACCACGCTATCCACCAACTCGGTGGTGGAAGGTCGCGGCGCACCAGTGGCGATTTTGTTGCCCGGTTATAGCGAAGCGCAAGTCATCAAAAGCGACCTTGCGCGAATCTTGGAACGCGACTTGATTCGGATTTTAGACGGCGGGCATAACGCAGTCGGTGCTGAATTGATGCCGTTGGATACGGCGCGCGCCGCCGATTTCATCATGGCGCAAAACGATAAAGTCTCGGCGTTCGCCATCTCCGGTTTATTCGCCACCCGAAATTCCAGCCACGAATGCGTGTTGCGCGACATGGTCGGCGAGCTGACCGGCAAGCCAGTCGCTTGCGGCCATCAACTCGCCACCAGTTTGGGCGCGCCGCGCCGCGCGTTGACCGCCGCCCTCAACGCCCGCATGATTTTGTATATTCAAACGCTAATCGCATCGGTTGAATCCATCCTGCAACAAAAAAATATCACCGCGCCGCTGATGATCGTCAAGGGCGACGGCTCGTTGGTGAACATACAAACCGCGCGTCGCCAGCCGGTGACCACGGTGTTATCAGGTCCGGCGGCGAGCGTCATCGGTGCGTGCGCGTTGAGCGGGCGACGCGATGCCATCATCGTTGACATGGGCGGCACCACCACCGACATCGCAATCGTAACCGACGGCAAGCCGGAGTTATGCACCGACGGTGCGCGCATCGGTGATTGGCAGCCGATGGTGGAAGCGATTCGGGTTTTCTCCATCGGCCTCGGCGGCGATAGCGAGGTTTCGTTCAAGGGAAAAATCGTGCTATCCAGCCGCCGCGTGGTGCCGATTAGTTTGCTCGCGCATCAATACCCCGAAGTGTTAGCGAAACTGGAACGGCAAGTGAAAGCGGTGCCGAATGCGCGTAGCAATCGCTTCGCGCTACGCTTACAAAAAAACGAAACGCATCTGCGGCGGCTGACGACAACGCAGATGCGCGCATGGGAAATGTTACACAACGGACCAATTGAGCTCGACGCGCTGGTGGATTCCGATCGCCCTTTGTTGCGCGCGCTCGCTGCGATGGAGCGCATGGGGTTGGTAATTTATAGCGGCTTCACGCCTTCCGACGCCACCCATGTGCTCGGTATGAGCACGCATTGGGATGTCAAAGGCGCGCAGCTGGGTGCGCAAATCTGGGCGCGGAAAATGCGCTACTTATACGGCTGCGGCAATTGGTCGGCGGGTGATTTTATTGCGCCATGCAAGCAAGTGTTCTCGATGGTCACCAAAGAAATCTGCGGCAAACTCATTGAAGCCGGATTGAATCAACACGGCAAACTGAACGATTCCACCGCCCACAACTTGACGCAGTTATTGACCGACATGACGCTCGGCAGCGGCAAAGCGCAGACCATCAAACCACTGTTTCAATTAGAATTCGCCAATGGTTATCCGCTCGTCGCAGTCGGCGGACCAGCGCGTGATTATTTCCCGGAGGTGGCAAAAATGTTGTCGGTGGAACTACACCTGCCGCCGGACGCGGAAATTGCTAACGCCGTGGGGGCGGCGCTCGGTGCGGTCGTGCAGATTGCGCATGTTACGGTGACCCAACCCGAGTTCGGTGTGTTTTATTTGTTCCATAACGAGCAACCGATGACTTTTGAGAAACTGGAAATCGCGCTGGAAAAAGCCACCGAGATCGCCCACCGAAGCGCCACCGAAATGGCAAAATCAGCCGGTGCCACCGACATTGAAACCCGCATCAAACAAGATGCAAACCACATCAAACACGACATTGACGGCGAACTTTTCGTCAGCGCAACCATAACCGCAGTTGCCAGCGGACGACCGAAGGGTTTGCTTTCAGGGCTAACCGACCGGTGATATTCCGGAAATCAGCCAGTCTTTTGCGTGGCATCTTCAGAAGAGGCGTATAACCGCACTAACTCAGAGTGCAATAGTTTATTAGTCGCTAAAATTGTATCTGAATTGCCCCCGAATGGTTTGCCGCTCAATTCTGTTAATTTTCCACCAGCTTCCTGTAATATCAACTGTCCTGCTATGGCACCATAGCGATCTGCTTTAACGCATACTAAATTCGCATCTAAAATCCCTTCTGCGATTAGACATAATTCGGCGGCTTCACACACCACAATCCTCACACCACGCACCCGCATGTTAGCGGTTGATATGGCTTTTACCGCTACATTTGTTTCATCGGAGTCATAATGAGTGGTTAACATAATGCTGACCAAACTTTCGTCGAGTTGTTTTGAATCACTCACATGTATCCTTTGGTCGTTGCAAAAACTTCCTTGGTTGTCGATTGCAGAATAAAACTTTCGCAACGGTGGTACCGATACAATTCCCCGCAATATTTTATTTTTTCTCATCAGTCCCACAGAAATTGCGTAGAGAGGATAATTCTTGGAAAAATTGATTGTGCCGTCTATCGGATCAATAACCCAAAGATAGGGGCTATCGGTTGATGCGTACTTGGATTCCTCTGTCATGATGTTGTGTGAAGGGAAGTCCTTTTTTATGATATTGATGATATCAGTTTCTATACGGAAGTCGGCATCCGTCACAATGTCTCGGCCCAATTTGCGCGTGATATGCGTGGTTTTGTCTATCGGCTTCACGTTTTCCATGTAGTTGCGCAACGAAATAAAAGTCCGGTCAAATTGTTGGTTTAACGAAGAAAGTCGTTTAACTGTTACTGCACGGGAATTTGCTTTTTCCATCAGTCATCGCCATGTTGTTGTCGACTTTTTGCCAAAACTTTTTTCACCAGCGACCGGTCCGAGTCGGCCCCTTTAGTTTCTTCAAATTGCCATGAAACGCCAATGAATGCCAGCAGCATAAACGCATTGATGAAAAGCAACATGATTTCAAGCACAGTAAAATTTTGAATGTCTAAATACAAACCATGTTGATGCTTGATTGCCCAGTATAGAAACAAGGGCATTATGAAAATAAGTAAGAATATAACAATTCTGATGCGCTCAAGGAACCACACGATCTTCTTTTCACCACCGCTATATTCATCACTTATCACCCGCTTGTAAGTTTCCCACAGCAAAACATCATGCCCATCTAACAACTCCATGATTCGTACTTTTAATACACTGTTAATGTAGCGTCCAATGCGACCGATTCGCATAGTTCGATCAACGTATAGAAAGCCGAAGATAAGAACAAAAATTGGCAACAAAAGCAGCATGGTGCTGCTCGAATTATCGAAAACTGTAATGTCCTTGGAGTGCAATGCCAAAAAGCCAACTAACACAATCACACAAAAACTAATGGCTTGGTTTTGCTGTTGCTGATAGAGGCTAATCTCTCCGCGCATGATCCGGTATTCGTCAAGGTGTACGTCCATGATATTGTTTCGCTCTTGCGATTCTGGTTGGTGTTGTTTCATGGTGATGTGCGTCCGCGCTGAAAATGTTGGCATGTAATAGGTGTCGGTATCTCGGCTAGTTTAAGCAATTATCATAAAAATTCATACCCCAATTACACCGCCACATACTCGCGTTTGAACGGCACCGCATCTTCCGCTAATTCGTTGCCGAATTCGCGGGCGAAGCGATGGCCTTCGTATATTGCCGCGGCGATGGTGGCGGGGGCGAGGCAATCGCCGATGCGCGATAGATTACGAATGCCGGCTTCGTTCATTTTATCCGGCGCGGCATCCAATTCTAAATAGAGCGATTCGCATGGTCGGCGCGCGGTGACCATAATCACGCTGTCGGCTTCTAATACGCGCAACGCATCGCTGCTGGTGTGGCGCAACGCAACTCGTCCGGCGCTGACATGGTCCAATTTATGTTTTTCAATTAAGCCGACACCCAATTTGCGCAAGTGATGTTCAATGTGATTTTGTTCTAAAGTGTTGTGAGTCCACGCGGAAACATCGGCGGCAGGCGTGACTAACGTGACGCGCTTGCCGGCAACCACCAATTTTTCGGCGATGACGCCGCCCATATAATAATGGTCGTCGTCGTAGACTATTATATTGTCGGCGTGGGGATATTCGCCGCTCATAATGTCGTCCGGCGTGATGAATTGTACGCTACCGTCGTTAGGCACGGGTGTGCGATGGGCTCGGCCGATACCAAATCTATCCCAGCGCGCGCCGGTGGCGATTACGATTTGCGCGGCGTTCAGTTCTTTGGCGAAATCTAACACTTGCGCGGCATCCAATTCGCTGTGCGTGAAGGTTTGTACTTGGGTAAGTTTTTGCAATTGCGCGAGGCGGTAATCTACTACTCGTTGCCAAGTCGCAAGCCCTGGTAGTTTACTTTCGTGATACACGCGCCCACCCAACTGCGCCGCCGCTTCCGCCAAAGTGACTCGGCAACCGCGACGCCCCAAGGACATTGCCGCTTCCAAGCCGGCCGGACCGCCGCCGACGATGAGAATCGCCGTATCGTCAACCGCCGTTGGGATTTTTTCCGGATGCCAATCGCGCCGATGTTCTTCGCCCATAGTGGGATTTTGGGTGCAGCGCATCGGGCGCACGGTCATATCGCCGGATACGCAGATATTGCAACCAATACATTCGCGGATGTCATCCAGCTGTCCGTTTTCAATTTTGCTCGGCAGGAACGGGTCGGCGATGGATGGCCGTGCCGCGCCGATGAGGTCTAACACTCCGCGTTTGATTTGCGCGACCATCGCATCGGGAGAAGTGAATCGCCCGACTCCGACTACTGGTTTGCCGGTTACTTGTTTGACGAAGGCGATATATTTTTCTTGCGCGCCTTCTTCACCAAATCTCGCGCTGATTGAATCGTGCGACCAGTCGCTGATGTTAACATCCCATAAGTCGGGCAATTCGGCGAGCATCTCCACCACTTCGCGCCCTTCGGCGTGCGCATGAACGCCGCCGAGTTCATGCGCATCGTCCACCTCTTCTACCGCAAAGCGTAATGCAACTGCGCATTGGTCGCCGACTGCATCTTTAGTGTCCGTTAACAATTCGCGCAAAAACCGCACGCGGTTTTCCAGGCTGCCGCCATATTCGTCGGTGCGTTGGTTGCGTCGGCGGGAAATAAAATGGAACGGTAGGGAGATATCGTGGGCGGCGTATACATAAATGATGTCAAAACCGATGTCGCGCGCGCGCACTGCCGCTTTGCGATGCCAGCGGCGCACATTGGCGATGTCGCGTTTGCGCATGGCGTAAGCTTGGACCGGCTCATAGGTATCAAACATCATTGCGGATACGCCCATGGCCGGCATGCGGCTGTAAAGATTGCCGGATGCGTGGCCGTTGTGGGTGATTTCAATGGCGGCGAGCGAGCCGTGGTGATGCACGGCGTCCACCATCAATTGCAAGTTTTTCATGTCGCCGTCATCCCACAATCGGCCTTCTATATATGGCGACCATTCCGAGCTCGGGTGGATTTCCACTTCTTGGGTGGACACCACGCCCCAGCCACCTTCGGCTTTGATGGCGCGTTGGCGGGCTTCGCCATGCGGATAGACATGCCCCATGCCGTTGCAATGCGGCACTTGATAAAAACGGTTACGGGTGGTAACCGGACCGATTTTTACCGGCTCAAATAAAATGTCGTAACGAGGGTCTCGGGGCATGGCATCCTCCAAAGGTTATAAATACCAACTGGCGTCGCACTCGCCGCTATCAACGAAGGCGTTATATTCGTCCAACTTGCAAGCGCAATAGGCGTTCAAATATCGTGCGCCAAAATAATCGCCTAAGATTTTTCCGTTGCGGCATTTTTCCAACGCGCTTAGCGCATCAAACGGTAATTGTGGATGTAACTTGCGCCCAGTATTTCCATGCGTCGGCGCGTCGGCTGGGATACGATTGCTGATGCCATGATGAATGCCGGCCAACACCGCCGCCAGCGCAAGGTAAGGATTGGCATCGGCGCCGGCAACCCGATGTTCAATGCGCCGCGCATCGGCTATGCTTTTGGGTATACGCATGGCAACCGAGCGATTCTCAAATCCCCAATTCGGTTGCACCGGCGCATAATTATTTTCACCACTTTTTGCGGCAAAGCGCCGATAGGAATTAATATTAGGCGCGAAGATTGCCATGGATTCGGGCATGGTTTGTTGAAGTCCGCCAATGGCATGTAGCAGTTGCGGGCTTACGCAGGCGAGCGTGCCGAATTTATTTTTACTATTATTTTTACTATTATTTTCACTATCACCAGCGAATACATTCGCGCCAGCGTCGTTCAACATGCTGATGTGCAAGTGTAAGCCACTACCGGAATGTTCAGTGGTTGGTTTTGCCATGAAGGTTGCTTGTAGTTTGTGCTTTGCGGCGATGCGTTGCACCGTGCGGCGGAATAGCACGCAATGATCGGCGGCGGTTAAAATATTATCGCTATGCGCTAAGTTAATTTCAAACTGACCCGGCGCATATTCCGCCGATATTGCACCGCATGCCACGCCCTGTTGCGCGCAAGTTTCAATCACTTCGTGTAGGTAGGCGCTGAAATCTTCAATGCGGTCAATGCTGTACACTTGCGTGGCACCTCGTTGCCCGCTGGAGCCGCATTGCGGCGGTTGAATGTTCTTGCCATTGTCGTGCGCTGGGTCGAATAGATAAAACTCCAATTCAAAAGCCACCACTGGGCGCAGAGTTAACCCATGAAAACGCTGCATCACCCGCGCCAGCACATTTCTCGGTTCAAAATAATACGGCGCACCGTCCATGCTCTGCAAAGTCATCATCACTTGCGCGGTCGGTGCGTGCGCCCACGATGCTGGTGCTAATGTGCCATCAATCACAACCGCGACTTCATCCGGATCACCATCGGATACGCCCATGCCTTCGGGGTCAAGGGAATCGCCGGTGACAGATAACAAAAACGATGAGCCGGGCAACATCATGTGGTCGCTAAAAACCTTTTCCGCCAACCCAATCGGATAGCGTTTGCCGCGCATCACGCAAGACAAATCACAGATAAAAGCATCCATATATTTTGTCGCCGGATACTCTTGCAGAAATGCATTCAGCGGTGTGCGTATATCGGTTGCGCTCATTCAATTAATGCCGGGACGGTCGGCGATTGCGTGGCGTTCATGGGTGATTTTATGGATAAGTTATGGATGATCCAACGTTATAGCAACCGTGCCCGGCGCATTACTATGTATTCGCGTCGGGTGATGAAAACGCCGCTGGCGACCACGATGCCGGCACCGATAAGGGTTAGATAATCAAGCACTTCGCCGTATAAAAAAAAGCCGATGATAATCGCCCAGACCAGCACAAAATAGTTGAAAGGTTGCACGATAACCGCTGGTGCTAATGACAGAGATTTGATGAGTAGCAGATGGCCAATGATGGAGGTGGTGCTGATTAGCAATAACCATAACGCATCGGTGCCGCTTAGCGGCTGCCAATACCACGGTGCGATTAGCAGTGCGCCGGCAAAACCGATTACCCCCATGTAGAGCAGCGAGGTGGAGAAAGAATCGTGGAGTGACACTTTACGAGTCAAGATGGTATAGAGCGCAAACATCAATGCAGCGAGCAGGGCGATGGCCGCCGCCGGTTGGAAAACGCCGACGCCGGGTTGCAAAATGATGAGCGTGCCGATGAATCCGCACAACACCGCTAACCATCGCCGCCAACCGACGGCTTCGCCTAAAAATGGCACCGATAGCGCGGTGATGAGCAACGGGAAGCAAGCGAACAAAGTGTGCATTTCGGCGAGACCCAAAAACTGGATGGCGTAGGCGAACACGATGATCTCAAAAGAGAGTAGCAACCCGCGAATAATCTGCAAGCACGGTCGTTTGGAATGAAACGCCGCACGGATGCCGCCGCTACGACTCACCCAAATAAGCGCGAACAAAGTAAAAAAGAAAAACCGCACGGCGACAATTTGCGAGGCGGCGAGGGTTTGCATCAGGTGTTTGGTTAGCGCATCTTGAAAAGCGAAAAATAAAGTCGCAATCACCAGCATCACAATCGCGCGGGTGGTCGCATCCGCATCGCCAGCGGCGGGGTTGCTGAAATTGAATGGAAGCGGCATTAAAATTAGGCTTGGGCGGGCGGATTGCAGGGTAGATTATAGGGCAACTGAGCCACCCGTCCCCATTCGGTTGGCTAAAATGGAAGTCAATAAATACCCCATCTCCCCGGCCGTCGTTCCCGCAGTGTGTTAGCGGGAATCTCATCCCGCAGCCCCCGCCATCATCTCTTACCCTCCATTCCAGCGTACGCTGGAATCTGCTAATTGCCCATACCAACCCAAAAACACCAGAAACTTTTCCGGCAAAACCGCACCGATAAGCCATTCCCGCCGTTTGCACAAAACCCAACCCACACTCGATGCGGTATCCAGTGTGGTTGATTTTTTGCTGTGCTATTAGTCGTAATGGGCATTTGGTTTAGCTTGAAATGCGTTTGGTTTAGCTTGAAATGCATTTGATTTAGCTTGAAATGCGTTTGGTTTGGCTTGAAATGCATTTGGTTTGGCTTGAAATGCATTTGATTTAGCTTGAAATGCATTTGATTTAGCTTGAAATGCGTTTGGTTTGGCTTGAATCCAGCAGCAGAATGGCTTGAAATAAG
>WASV01099002.1_pt1 | contig 18533 bp, 15 predicted proteins | sample 5698531 | NCBI WGS metagenome assembly WASV01 (sample SAMN11175559, study PRJNA528189) | sponge metagenome | isolation source: marine sponge | host: Myxilla | place: Antarctica: Western Antarctic Peninsula, King George Island | collected 2013-01 | reverse complement strand
TTAAGATTCCATCCTAGTCACCCAACACATCGCATCAAACCCTGGCTCTTTCAGCGCATCATTTTCGTTAAGGGTCCAAATAGAAAACTTTAATTATAAATAAAATATTTTCAGGAGTAGCTCATGTCATCAACCACCGTCTCTGAAGACTTCAAAGTTAAAGATCTGTCACTGGCAGATTGGGGACGTAAGGAAATCATCCTCGCCCAGAACGAAATGCCAGGACTCATGGCCCTGCGCGAACAATATGGTACTTCCAAACCTTTGAAAGGGGCACGCATTGCCGGTTCCTTGCACATGACCATTCAAACCGCCGTGCTCATGGAAACCCTGGTCGAACTAGGGGCCGATGTTCGCTGGGCTTCCTGCAATATCTTTTCAACACAGGACCATGCCGCCGCCGCCATGGCCGTGGCAGGTATACCCACATTTGCCTGGAAGGAAGAAACTGAAGACGAGTATTGGTGGTGCACTGCTCAAACTTTGCTTTTTGAAGATGGCCCAAATATGATTCTTGATGATGGCGGAGATCTTACCGCTTACACTCACGAAAAACACCCTGAGTTGCTGGCTGGCATCAAAGGTGTCACGGAAGAAACCACCACCGGAGTGCACAACCTTTACAAAATGATCGAAAAAGGAACTTTAAAGCTCCCGGCGATGAACGTCAACGATTCGGTCACCAAGTCTAAGTTCGACAACCTTTATGGCTGCAGGGAATCTCTTGCTGACGGTATCAAACGCGCCACCGATATTATGATAGCCGGAAAAGTGGTGATCATTGCCGGGTTTGGCGATGTCGGGAAAGGTTGCGCCGAATCCATGAAGGGCTTGGGCGCCAGGGTTATCGTTACCGAGATCGACCCCATCTGCGCGTTACAGGCAGCGATGGAAGGTTATGAAGTCAGCACCATGGAAGAAGCCGTCAAGGAAGGTAATATTTTCGTCACCACCACAGGCTGTGCCGACATCATCTGTATCAATCATATGGAAAAAATGAAGAACGATGCCATTGTTTGTAATATCGGCCACTTTGACATTGAAATTCAGGTGGATGAATTGAACAACTTTCCGGGAGTTCAGAAAACCGTTATCAAACCACAAGTGGATAAATACACCTTCCCTGATGGACACAGTATTCTTCTGCTCGCAGAGGGAAGACTAGTGAATCTCGGTTGCGCCACCGGGCACCCTTCTTTCGTGATGTCCAACTCCTTCACCAACCAGGTGTTGGCCCAGATAGAACTGTATAAAAACAAATATGAGGTCGGCGTTTATACCTTGCCAAAAAAACTCGATGAAGAGGTTGCACGTCTGCATCTGGATAAACTGGGAGTGAAACTGACAATGCTCACGGACAAGCAGGCCGAATACCTGAGCGTACCGGTGGAAGGCCCTTACAAGCCGGAACACTACCGATACTAAAGTAATTACTGCAAAATAAAACCGGCTTCCCATTATGGGAGGCCGGTTTTTTTATGCCATTAAAAACAGATTCACTTCAGACTGGATTCTTCCCGAAGAATTCTTTCATCATCGGCAGAATACGTTCGTGCGCATCTTCCACCACATAATGCCCGGCATCTTCAATCCGGTGCACCTCCGCCTGGGGGTAAATCTCCTGCCAGCGTTCCAAAAAATGATCGTTAAAAACAAAATCATGCGCTCCCCAGATAATCTGAACGGGATGCTCTCGAAACAACTTCAGGTTCTCTTCAATGTGCTGAACTATCGGATAGCTCGGTGAATCAGGGCTCATCGGAATATCCTGCACAAAGCGCAAATTTGCCACTCGGTTTGCAAAGCTGTCATAAGGTTGTAGATAACCGTTCCGGACTTCTTCGGTCATTCTTTCCTGTTTGTTACACGCCCAGCGGATAGCGCCCTTCGCAAATACATTGAAGTTGCGGATGGCAACAGTCCCAAACCCTGGCAAGCGACACAGTCTCAAGCTCAATGGAATTTCACGAGATAGAAACGCGGCGGTATTAAAAATCACCAACCTCTTGATTCGTTCTGGATGTCGAACCGCAAAACCCATCCCTATCGCTCCACCCCAATCATGAACCACCAGGGTGATGTCATCTAGTTTGAGGTGATCGACCAGTTTTTCTAAATTGTCAATGTGCTTAGAAAGCGTGTAAGGATAGTCCTGTGGCTTGTCTGATTTTCCCATCCCCATATGGTCAGGCACCACACAGCGATAGGAATCTTTCAGTCCCAGGATCAGATTGCGATAATAAAAGGACCAGGTCGGATTTCCATGCAACATGAGAAGCGGTTCGCTGCCTGAAGGCCCTTCATCCAGATAATGGTAGCGGAACTTTTCGAGTTTTAGGATATTTGATGAAAAGGGATAAAGCTCTGTCACCACTCAACACCCATCATCATGCAGTTGAGCCCGCTGCCAATGCCGAGCAATGCAGCTTTGTCGCCAGACTTTAGAACATTTTTTTCGATCCCCATGGCCAGGGTCGTTGGCAGCGAGGCAGACCCGGTATTACCGAGAAACTCCAGAGTGGAAAAATCTTTTTCAGGGTCCAGCCCGACACTTTCATACATGAGTTTTCGGTGGCCTTTGCCTACCTGATGGCAGAAGACCCTGCTGATCTCTTCATTACTCCAGCCAAGCTCATCACGGGTACGTGCCCAGGTTTTACCGGCAAGTCGGCATCCCTCCAGCATCAAAGTTTCAGAATCGGTTTCCATCAGAGGCGACCAACCGTCACCTGCGCCACTGTCATCATTGCCGCGACATAAATGATTGAACTGAGTTTCAGCCAGAGAAATGCCACCCATCAGGCGGTGGTTTTGCTTAGCGATCTTTTCATGGACCAGAACAACACCGACGGCAGAAGACCCAATGGTCAATGAAGCAAAAGAGGGTTTGACATTACTGCGGGTAATATCTTGCCTGGTCAGCAAAGTTTCGATCGTGTTGTTCACCAGTGGGCCGCCATTTTCTCCGGCCACCACCAATCCCGCTAATATCTGATTTTGTTCAATCATATTGGCAATGATCATCATCCCATTCAGCACACCCAGGCAGGCATTGGAAACATCGAACACAAAGCTCTCAACCGGAAGCTTCAGATTATGATGAACGATCGAAGCAGTGGAAGGCTCCAGAAAATCCCTGCAGACCGATGCCGAAATCATACAACCTATTTGCTCCCGATCTACCCCGGATTGGGCAATGGCTTTTTCCCCTGCAACAGTTGCCACTTCACTGGGGAAAACCCCCTTCTCCCAGAAACGACGCTCTTGAATACCGCTCATCAATTCCAGTCGGCCTTGAGGAAGTTTGAGCCGCTCATAAAGAGGGGCCAACCTTTTTTCAATTTCAGCCGAAGTCACGATATTTTCAGGGAGGTGGTAACCCAACCCTTCTATATGAACCTTTTCAAAACGCATTTTAATTATTTTCTTTGATGTCTTTGCTATTGTATTCAGGTCGATGAATTACATTTCATAATATTTCTGGTACAACCCGCTACTGGCAAGAAGAGATTCATGCGTCCCCGACTCTACGATTTGTCCTTTGTCCATAACAATAATCCGGTTGGCATGCTTGATGGTTGACAAACGATGGGCGATAACAAAAGACGTCCTATGTTCCATGAGATTATACAGGGCATCCTGAACCAGCTTTTCGGACTCGGAGTCCAATGCCGATGTGGCCTCATCCAGAACCAGAATTGGAGCGTTCCTTAAAATAGCCCGGGCGATGGCAATCCTCTGACGTTGTCCTCCAGAGAGCTTAACTCCCCGTTCGCCGATGAGAGTTTCGTAACCATCATCCAGTTTCGATGCGAAATAATCCACATGGGCGGCCCGGGCGGCCACCATAATTTCTTCGTGTGAGACTTCCTTCTCACATCCGAACGCAATGTTGTTCAAAATGGTATCGTTGAACAAAAAGGTTTCCTGAGTCACCAAAGCCAATTGGCTCCGCAAAGAAGCCAACTTATAATCCTGAATATTTTTCCCATCAATCAGGATGGAACCGGAAGTCGCATCGAAGAACCGGAACAGCAGGTCTGCGAGAGTGGTCTTGCCTGCCCCGCTCATTCCGACAATGGCAACGATCTCTGATTTCTTAACCAAAAGATTTATATTGCTCAGAACCATTGCGTTACGCGACGGATATCGAAAAGAAACATCCTTGAACTCAATACCCTCACTGAAGTTTTGAAGTTCATCCTGGCCTTCCCACAGCATTTCTGCATCCTGGTCAAGAATATCGAACACCCTATCCGCTCCTGCCAATGCTGTCTGGGCACTGGTGTAGATTTTGAACAATATTCTAATAGGAGCATACATCATGAACAGGGCAACGATGAAAGCCAGAAATGTTCCCTGGCTGATTTCGCCGCTCAAAACCTGGCTCCCTCCATACCACAGGATGAACGCCACACTGACAACTCCCAAAACCTCCAGAAATGGTGAAGTGATTTCCACATACTTTACATTTTTTTTCATCACCTTAAGATAACCATCGTTATCAACTCGGAACTTTTCTATCTCACGGGGTTCCATACCAAAAGCTCGGACAACTTTTATCCCTGAAAAGGATTCCAGAATCGTTGCGTTGATACTGCCCAGAATTTCCTGCCCTCTGCGGGACAGGTGCCGCAGTTTCTTGGCAATTATTGATACAGGGAAGACCATTGCAGGAAATATGATCAGCGCCATTATCGCCCAGTCCCATTTCAAGTAAAATACCCACCCCAGCAGGCCAATCAACATCACACCGCTTTGCATGAACTCCTTCAATAGTCGCGTCAGGGTGGACTGCATGATTGCAACATCATTATTGATTCGAGACATGAGCTCGCCGGTTTCGTGGTTCTCAAAAAACACGAAAGGAAGCCTGTGAATATGGGTGAATAATTTTTCCCTGAATATCACCACCAACTCCCACGAAATACCAAAAATGATGAGGTTCTGTGCATAGGTCAATATTGCCTTGATAAGGTATAAAATTATCAGGGCAAGGGGAATCACCTTCAGCATGAAATAATCTTTTTCAACAAATATCTGATCGAAGGTTTTTTGAATAATCGGAACGGGGGAAGTGGCGATGATACCAACAATGACTGAGAAGAAAATGGCCAGATATAAACGGCCAAGATAAGGTTTTAAGTTATCGAATAAGCGCTTATAAATTTGGGAGGACATTAGCCACCGAGATTTCGAGACAGGAACATGTAAGACATGAACCTGTGAGACAGAAAATAATAGGGGAAAGCCTCTGGCAGGGAAAAGCCCCTGGCATTGAACTCAATTCAATAACCAGGGGCTAAAAAAACTGCTACTTAAAGCGAGGTAAAAACTCAGGCTTTCACTTCTTTTTTGGGGAGAAAATCTTCCAAGCCTGCGCCACTCTTAATGGCATCTTCCATCATCTTTACAGACTCCCTGATTCCTTCCTCACAGACATCTAGTGAAATATCCTTGATATCATTTTGAGAACACCAGGCCATTACCCGGTTTTGGGTATTGTCCCTCATAAACCCCTGAGGAACGCGTTCCAGCCTTTCCAAAGATTCCGGTGACCAGTTGAAATCATCTGCATCCAGGGATTCTCCTATGCTGAGGATGTCTCCTGGAATTCCTTCGCTGTTTCCATTTCCATTTCCATTTCCATTCCCATTCCCATTTCCATTTCCATTTCCATCCTGGATGATCTTTTCGTTCAGGATTTTATCGAGAAACGCCAATGAGACAGTACCCACTTTCTGCACCCTGGCATTTTTCTCAACTCGGGCATGAGCTTTTCTTCTCAAATGCCCTTTTGGAAAACTGTTAAGCCGGTCCAGGGCTTCCTGGGTCCAGGACACTTGCACACCATCAGGCAAAGTTGTAAAGGTAGTGGAATCCTGAGCCTCTGCTTCCGTTGCCTGATACTCTTCCTTGTTGACAGGAAGCAAGCGTTCCGGACCCGCACTACAAACAGTACATTTAACAACATCACCTTTATAAAAAGTATTACAACTGGTGCATTTCAAAGTTATCTCTTCAGGAGGTTTACCAGCATGGGCTTCTGCCATTTCTTCCTTCAGCATACCCAGACCTTCAGGATTATTCGGGTCCATTCCTTCTTCCTTCATTCTTGCACCAATGGCAGACATGGCCTGCATGGCACCGGCAGGTAGAATCTCCTGCACCGCTTCGGTGATAACTCCTGATGTGATCATGCTGTGTCCTCGCTCCAACGCATAACGCAGAATCGCAGAAGTCGCCATGGGGCGAACAAATCCCGGAATCTTCTTCAAGCGCTCTTTCCCCTCAGCGGTCCACTCAATGCTCTCTTCCGCCTGCAAGTCTATCGGCGGCTTGAACACTCTGCTAGAAAGCATCACGTTACAAGGAACCAGACGCAACAGGTTCTCGGCATTGCCTCCAATGTCCATATCCGGAGCACTGTGAACTCCAATTCTTCCAAGAATCAGCAGATAGGGGTTCTCCTCCCGAGCGTACTGCAGAACTTTCTCGAAAACCTTTCCGTCCAGAAGACGGATGGTGCATTCGATATCTTCTTCTTCACAAACTTTTCGGGAAATCTCCAGATGAGCCTGATAAATTTTTGCCAGCCCCTTATCGATGATGTCTTCATGAAGCTTTTCCTGTTGCTCAAATTTGAACACTTTGGAAGCTTCCCGGGACAATACGCCGGTCAGGCTGTTGAACATGGCATAATGGAAATAAGGATCAAATGTAGAAATGACCTCCAGAGGACGGTTCAACTTCTTCGCCATTTCAATACCTGTCATCAAGCCACCAAAAGAATGGCCACTACCATCCACTGCCACTACAATTTTCCCGCTTGAAGGCCTGTCGTCATGAATTTCAGGACAATATTTCACCACCAGCATATCTTTTGTAGAGCGCCGGATCACCCTCTCAGCAACGCTACCGATCAAGCTGTCTTTAATGGCACCGAGCCCTAAAGCACCGATGACAACCAAGTCATAGGGAGATTCCTTGATATCTCGCACCAGCTCCGTCCAATTGCGCCCTTCGAGGGATTTACCCACAAAAGGAACGCCCAATGTTTTACATTTTTCTTTGGGGACATCCAAATAGGAATCACTGATAACTTCCATTCCCTTGGTGATCAACTGGTCATGAATATTTCGTTGTTTTTCTAATTCTTCCTCATCCTGATATTCCTCAGGAAGTCCGCTTTCCATTTGACGAAACCGGACATCGTGCATTTTCGCGGCATAAACATGGCTTGCGGTAATGGTCGTTTCTGATCCCTTGGCAAACTCAAGTGCTAGGTCCACACAAGCGTTGGAATAATCAGAGTTGTCTACCGGTATATAAATATTCTTAAACATGGGGTCAATTTCTCCGTTCCAGAATCCTGGGAAATATGGTTTTGAAAAATTAGAATCTAAATATTCAAAAATTAACGAATCTTAAAATAAGTTCACTTAATCAAACAGCTGAATCGGGTGCGATCAACGCACAATATAGACGATGGGCATTCTAGCAAATTATCCAACTGTGTCAATTAGAATTAAGGCAAGAAAATGTTGTAATTATAGGCACTTTAAGAGTTTAAGCGCATTCAGCCAAAAGCCGTTTCGGCTTGCACCCTCAAGCACTTATCATAACCTGTTTTTCAGGTTTAAATAGATCATTCCAGCCAGCACCCTCTGACAATCAGGATTAAGATAATAACGCTATATAATTGTTTTTAAAGTAATAATTTATTTATTATTTTCCCAGTAAAGATGTTTTGCCTGAAAGCAGATTTTTCGCTACAATGCACTCGACAGGCAAAACCTAATCTTTATATGGTCCTGGCCACAGGCAGAAGATGCAACAACGCTGAAGCCCGGAATCATTTTTTAGTTCTGTCCAATTCCTGAACCGACACTCCGATGTATGATTCTCACTTACAATCAGGGACTTTAAGCTTTCAAAGGGAGCCCAATGTTTTTTAATAATAAAGACGAAATAACCCATCAACTCAAAGATATTGCCACTCCCGATAACGGTGGCTTGAAAATAGAAAACGCCGACAAGCTCAAGGGCGACGTACTGGATCAATTGGTCCTAAACGCTGTTCTCAACCCATCACCAGAGATAAAAGGAATGAGCCGGTTTCTCATCAAATCGGCGGCACTGGAACTGGGCATTGTCAGTTCATCTATTCAAGGACTCTATGAAGCCCGAGGCCGGGGCGAGGTTAAAGGATTCACTGTTCCCGCTCTCAACATCCGCGGCCTGCCCTATGAACTGTGCCGAGCCATTTTTCGCACCGCTATAAAGATGAACGCAGGTGCCTTTATTTTTGAACTGGCTAAATCGGAAATGGGCTACACCTTCCAGAAACCGCACGAACTGTCCACCGTCATTCTCGGCGCAGCCATTAAAGAAGGCTATACAGGACCCGTCTTCATCCAGGGAGATCATTTTCAGGTCAACGCCAAAAACTACGCCCAAGACCCGGAAAAAGAGATCGCCGGACTCAAACAATTGATCCAAAGCGGTATTGCTGGCGGATTCTACAATATCGACATCGACACCTCGACACTGGTTGACCTTAGCAAACCCACCGTAGTGGAACAACAACGGGCCAACTTTGAAGCCGGTGTGGATCTCACCCAGCACGTTCGGGAATTTGAGCCTGAGGGCATCACCATCTCTGTGGGTGGTGAAATCGGCGAGGTGGGAAAAGAAAACAGCAACGAGCATGAATTGAAAGCCTATCTCGACAACTTCAATGAACTGCTGGAAAAAACTCGGAAGGGCACCACCACCATCAGCAAAATCTCCATCCAAACAGGAACTTCGCATGGCGGAGTGCCTCTACCCGATGGCACTGTGGCTGATGTCAATCTCGATTTCGATACGCTGGAAAACCTGTCGCGCATTTCACGCGAGAATTATGGGCTGGCAGGAGCCGTCCAGCACGGCGCATCCACCCTGCCGCAAAACCTGTTCAATAAATTCCCGGAACTGGAAACAGCAGAAATTCATCTGGCAACAGACTTTCAAAATATGATCTACGGTAGCGACCTGTTCCCTGCCGACTTTAAAGAAGAGATTTACACCCATCTTAGAAAAAAGTTTGCCGGAGGGAAAAAGCCCGGAGAAACCGATGAGCAGTTCATCTACAAGACCAGGAAAAAAGGGTTCGGCGAGTTCAAATCCAAATTCTGGGGGTTGTCCAATGAAATCCGCACAGGGATCGGCAAAGAACTGGAAGAAAAAATGACTTTCCTGTTCGACAAACTGGCGGTACAAAACACCAAAGACTGCGTCAACAAAACCGTAGAAACTGTGCCCATCCGCCCTACTCTGGAAAAAGAAACTTCATCCTGCCAGTAACCACACAACCTTTTCTAGCCACCGATGTACCCCTTCTACCCGTTCCGGGCATGAATTTAGATGTACCCCCGTTTCGGGCATGAATTTAGCGGAAAGGGATATCAGAGAAGTTGAAGGTTGAAGGGGGTATCTCAAAGCATCTCGATTCTTCAGTTTTTCGACTTATACAAAGGTCTTGTTGCTATGGAGGGAGGGGGGAGTAACACCAGCTCTCTTTGCCGAGTAGTTATCTTACAGTATCGATACCTTCGTAAAGATCATCGTCAGGGGCATCATCCTGTTTATCACCATATGTCTCTCTTCGATTTTGGGCGAGGTTTCTCATGAAGTGGGCGTTGCACGTAATGCATATCCACCCTTCCCCTGAAAATATCCAGCATTCAGCTTCCACCCACTCCCTGGCTTCTTCCTCACTATCGCACCAACCCCCATTTTCCTGGCAGTCTGGAGCAGTTCTGGTGTGGCACACCATCGAATATTCATTACCCTTCTTTACGATCAACACAAACTCCTTTTCTTATTGCTAAGAATCTCCGGCGGAGAATCTCCGCTGGTAATTCGCAATATCTTTATCTTGCCCTCTATCGGCTTCTCGGCTTGTGGAAATTCTTCCGATATCTTCATGCCCCAAAGGGGTACAACGAGTCGATCCTCGCTGGCCACGCCTAGTGGCTTTGTGCAATGAGCCTATCTAGTTCATTGGCAAACTTGAACCGTTCCTTCTGACCAAACCCGCTCGGCCCTCCGGTTTCGACACCGCCACTGCGCAGGCTGTCCATGAAGTTGCGCATATCCAATATCTGCCCAATATTGTTTTTATCATAAACCTTTCCACGTGGATCGAGGGCCAGTGCCATCTTTTCTACAACACGGGCGGCTAATGGAATATCTGCTGTGATGACTAAATCCCCGGCTTCGCACTTATTGACAATCTCATCATCAGCAATATCTGCCCCCTGTCCTACCCTGATCAAATGAATAAAACTGGAGTCCGGCAGGCGTAACCACTGGTTCGTGACAAATGTCACTGATATTTCGGCCCTGTCCGCCAAACGGAACAAAATGTCTTTGACCGGTTTGGGGCAAGCATCTCCATCCACCCATATTTTCATTTTTCTCACTATGCCTCTCAGATACAGGCCTATTAATAAGCCGCGATAACTTTTTGCTCACCAGAGAAAGTTATCGCTCACCAGAAAAAGTTATTACTCACCAGAGAAAGTTATTGTTCATCGGCCCCACGCCTAGTGGAGCCAGACTTTCATATCACGTTCATCATCGTGGAGTTCGAACAGGACTTGCGGAACGAAACCGGATTTCCGCACTTTATCCTGAATAGCTATCAAGTCGATATTCTGCTTTCGGATCGACTCTTTGACGGAGTCATCCATCACCCCTTCGATATCATCGGCGCACAGGGTCGGCATTGTGAGGCTGACTTTATTACCATTGGACTTCACCACATGAACCTTGAGGTAGCGGGCCATGGAGTCGAACGCCGGACCTTCGGAGTCGCCTTCCACTTTCGGCAAGATCAACGCCCGTGCTTGAGGATAAATGTCGGACAAGGTTTTGTCCATAGTGAACTGCCAGGATAATGGGACGTCCAACCGTCTCAACATGGTGGTCAAGCCGTGCAAGGTCCGCATTAGAAATATCAGGTGAGGAGGTGCAGAAGAGCGGAACCACCATTTCATGTCGCCAACGATCTGGTCAAACCGTTCACTCATTCGCCAATCTTTAACATGGTAAGGAGCTTCTATCAAGAAAGGCTCGAACAAAACGGACATCAAGGCGGGTAAAGTCGGGCGCAGGTCTTTTAATTTTTCCGGATCGAAACCCAGGGCCGCAAGGCAAGTCACCGGGTCCAAATGCTCCCTGTCGCGAAGCGCCAGGATGATTCTTAAAAGTGCCAGCCGGACATCATCCGAAATTTTCAGAACACTGCCGAAATCGTAAATCACCAACACAAAATAATCTTTTTTGTATTGCCGGAAGGCAAAGTTCGCCGGTTGCGGGTCAGCATGGACAAACCCATGCCGAAACAACATGTGAAAATAATGCTGGAGCAATAACCGACCCATAGCCTGCTTCTGCTTGGGCATCATTGTTTCGGCTTTATCGAAACCGAATCCTTCCTCCCTTTTCTGTACCAGTACGGTGGGCTGTGTCAAATCGCTGATGACTTCGGGGACGACAATGCGTTTTAGCGGGGAGATTTTCTGGCAATAGTTTTCCTGATGCCTGGCTTCGATAGAATAGTCCAACTCTTCGCTGAAATTATGCCAGAAGGCATCACGGTAGCCATCCATCTTGAACCCCCACTTAGCCACCGGCCCTACCCTCGGCAACCAACCCATGAGGTTCATCTCTGCTTCCACCGCTGTTGCGATTCCGGGATACTGTACCTTCACCGCCACTTCCTGGCCATCCTTAAGCTTGCCAAAATGTACCTGCCCCAGCGATGCAGTCTTACAGGATTCCTCTAGCTCCATAAAAACTGTGTCCCAGGGTTTACCGTAGGCGTTACTGATCAGCTCTGTGACCTCCTCAAAAGGAACAGGCTTCAGAGAATTGTTGAGGGATTCTTGCAGGGCCTGATCATCTCCATCCATAGTGATGAACTGGCCGATCTTGGTGGGCAGTCCTCTTGACTGACCCAAGAGTTCGATCAGGTAATGCTCGGCCCTATGGCACTGGTCTTTTGACAAGGACTTCCGCAACTTTCTAGCGGCAAGTCCCAGCTTGAGAAGGTTGGCTCCTCTTTTAAAAATCACCCAAAATTTCATACAGGAAAAATATCACAGCCCTACCGGCCTTACCAGCCCTACCGGACTACCGGACTACCGGCCTATCAGACCTACAGGACCTACTGGCCTACCGGACTACCGGACCTACCGGCCTATCAGACCTACTGGCCTACCGGCCTATCGGACCTATCGGACCTATCGGACCTACCGGACCTACTGGCCTAACTGTTTTTTAAACTGACTGACTTTTGCAAGAACTCCGCCAGGAACTTTTTCATCGCTTCCTTTGGCTCTCATTAATACCTCAAGCCGGGGAGTGTCAGGGTCGCTAAAAATTTTGCCAGCCGCTTGAGCGACCTCTGGTTTTTTGAGATCCCGAATCGCTTGAATCAATTTCTTTTTAAAACGGAAGTCCCCTTTTTCATCTGCTGCAAGAGAGTAGAGGTCTCCCGCCACCGCACCGATGCTGTCGCCTTCCTTTTCCAGCGCGATGATCAGGCTTTGTTGATGCCGCTGAAATTCCTGGTCGGTCAAATCAGAGAATAGTTTTTTGGTGCTCGCCATCCATTTGTTGACCCGCTTTCTCATTTCAAAAGGACTGTGGGTGGAAGACTGGATCACCAGCCTGAAAAAGATTCGATCTTCAACGCGCTGATGAAAACTCCACACGATATATCCAAGTTGCTGGTTGGTGCGCATCTGCGTATAAAAATCGCTTTCCACAACAGAAGCAATCAGTGAAGTCTTGGCCAAAAGAGGGAAATTTTTCTCTCCCACCTGAATGGCGTAGGCCAGGGAATTATTATTATCCGCCACCTCCTGACTAAACTGGAACCGTTTTCCCTCAGGCATGATTTCCACCACCTGCTTGAAGCGTTCGTTTTCAGGTAGCGGCTGGCTCCCCAAAGCCGATAGCAGAATGTCCACGCTTTGCCTGGCTTCATCATCCGACCAGTTCCCGTGAACCATTCCGGTGATATACACCTTGTCATAAAGCGTTTTGGCGTAAGCCTTGACATCACTCAAAGTGATCGGGGCCAAGGCCGCAAGTTTTTCCTCCTCGGTGTATTGATCCTTGAGAAGCATCAACCAGTTATAATAACCTCCTCTGGAATAAGCCTGGCCGAGCTTGTTGTTTTTCAAGTTGCGTATCATCGCCTCCTTGATGTTGGCGAATTTCTGTTCATCCACTTTCACTTCTTTCAGGTTTTTAGTCACCAACTTGATCAAATCACCGATTCGCTCTGAATAACCGCCAAGATTGAGGAGCACCCCTTTCTTTTGAATCGACAGGCCATAGGATAATCCCGCCATTTGAATGGGATAAACCAGTTCATTCACGCCTTCCTGCATCAGGACCTCATAAAGTTTAGCCAGTTCCAGATTTTTAGCACTGCCATAAACTTTTGCGGTTTCAATTCTGAACGTCAGAGCTATCTTGGGTTGCTTGAAACGATGGTCATATTTAAACCAGACTTTTGCCAAGTCATCATCCTGAACCAGATGAGGATATTCCTCCACAAGATTCAAGTTGTAAGGAATGAAATCATTTTTTTCAGGATAAAAAACACCGTCCAGTTTCCCAGGGTCGGATAATTTACTAAAAGCCTTTCCCCCTACTTTTTTGAGGGAATATTCGGCGTCGTAATACGGTGCTTTGGTATCGGTTTTTGCTGCATTGTGACTCAAGACCACCATCGCGTTTTCAGGAACCAATGTATTCATGACCGCCTTATAGGCAGAAGGCTCGTATTCGGTATAAAGGAAAGGCAAAGTTTCTATATCTTTCAATTTGTAATCCTGCATCAGCGCGGCTTTACCTGCAACGAATCCCATACCCTCCCTCGGATTTTTCCAATCAAAGTTGATTTGAGCCATAGCTTGAGTTTCATTGAAAGTGTATCTCTCAAACCCTTGTTTCCGCACCATATCAATGTAGGCAAAAACCAATTCAAGAACCCACTCATAGTTTTTCAGTCCTTTTTCGGTCAGGGAAATATTAATGCCGAACGAACTGATATCAGGGTGACTGCTTCCCCCACCCGCGCTGAAGCTCAAAACCAGCCCCTCTTCTTTTAACTTGGAGAGCAAAGAACCTTTGCCCTCATAGCCCAACACAGAACCAACGATGGAGGCGGGTTTGCTGGCCTGATGGTTTTTAAGGCGAATAGTGGGGAAATCAATTTCCAATGAGCGAACATCCTTGATGGTTTTTATGGTCAGCAAACGATACTGCCCCTTGAGCGGCTTCCTGAACTCAGGAGACAACTCCGGAACCTTAACGGGCCGATTGGGGATGCCAGAAAAATATTTCTGCGCCATGCCGGAAAGACTTTCCATAGGCATACTTGAAATAAGGGCCAACTTCATATTGGAAGCCGCATAATAACGCTTATAAAATTTCAATAATGCAGGGCGGTTGTCGCCCGACAGGGTTTTCTGATTGCCGGTTCCAAAATTGGCAACAGGATGCCCAGGCTCAGATACCAGTCCGGCAACATAATTTCCACGCCACCCATCGTTGAGCTTGTTTTTTTCGTGTTCGTTGTTAACCGCTTTGACTTCCCTTTCCGCATAGGTTTTATCGAACAAAGGAGCCTTAAAAAAATCACTGAAGCGATCAAGGGCTTGATTGAACCCATCATGCGACACTTGAAAAAAATAGTTGGTAATGTTTCCCCCTGTGTAGGCATTCGACCCTCCTGAATGCGCGTCCAGGAATTTTTTATAGGACCCTACTTCCGGATATTTTTTTGTACCCAGAAACAACATATGCTCAAGATAATGGGCTAATCCAGCTTTGTCTTTGGGGTCATACAAATGACCAGTACCTACCGATAAGGCAGCGGCGCTACGATGCACATCCGGATCGGAGACCAGAAGAACATCCAGTCCGTTTTCCAGTGAGAGCGTCTGGGTTTTTCGCTTATCTCCCTTAACAGCTTCGACGGAAGAAATTAAAAATACTATCCATAAAACCAGAAGCAACCCGGTTTTTAGAAATTTTGGAATCCGATTCACAACCAACCTCCAGTTTCCTAGCGGAGAGCCTCCGCAGGCCAGCGTGACGCTGGTTTCAATAAAAATTAGGGGATTATATACTTAAATCTGCAAGCCCTGTAATGAGTACCCTACCCTTAGTATACCTGTTCATGGTAAAATTGGAGCACGGTATATTAAGCAATTTACTAAATATTTGGAGAGAGCTAGAGAGCTAATGACTACGATAACCTGTAAAGAGCAAGAGTACGCATCTTATGGATTTAAGATTTTACCTTTATCAGAGGAAGATGGCGGTGGATTTCTTGTCTATTTTCCCGATCTCATAGGTTGCATGTCTGATGGTGAGACTATTGAGAAAGCTGTTACAAATGGATACGATGCGGCCATGTGTTGGATTGAGGCTAATAGAGAATGGGGCAAAAAAATACCAAAACCTTCTTTCAAATTGAAAAACAAAGCGATGCCTGATATGTCAGGTTCTGAGGAAGAAAAAACTCGGAAAGTGGAGGAAGCTTTAAACGAATGTTGGGGCTTTTGATACTAAAGTAAAGGGATATGGAGAGACATAATGGCCAAAGTCCATCGTAAAGAGCAAGAGTTAGCGCATTATAAATTTAAAATTTTACCTTTATCCAAGGAAGATGGGGGTGGATTTCTTGCCTATTTTCCCGATCTCCCAGGTTGCATGTCGGATGGGGAGACTGTTGAGGAAGCTACTGTAAATGGATGTGATGCATTCCGGGATTGGATTGATGTTAGTAAAGAACTGGGCCACAAAATACCAAAACCTTCTTTCGCTTTTAAAGAAAAAGACAAAGAGGATAGAACATTGGAAGTATCTAATGGTTTTGGAGCGTCCCTTTATGCCAAGCCTGATACGATAGATTCCGAGGAAGAAAAAACTCGGATAGTGGCTGAGGCTTTGGATGAATGGCAGGGCTTTCGATCCTAAAGTAAATGACTAAGATATGGTATTGTTACTATAGGTATGTGGCATCCTCAACATTAACTTCATGCCCCTAAGGGGTATAACAAGCTTTGCTATCTGCCTCCCCTGCTAAGGGGTGCCAATGAGGAATATGCCAATCACAATCAGTCCTCCCGCCAAGAGACGTTGTCCGCCAAACGGCTCGCCAAGTTTCCAGCATCCCCAGTAGACCACCATCAATACGCTGACCTGTCGAAGGGAGACAACCGCACTCAAGGCTTCAAACTGGAGCACCACACAGATCAGGCTATAAGAACCTAAAGTGGCAATCCCGGCAGGCAAGGCTTTTTTCCATTCCTCTCTCCATGATCGCAAAATATCTTTTGCCGGGTGCCTGGAAAAAATATAAACATTACAGAGGGCAAAACCTATGGTCGCCTCAATGAAAAAAAAGGTGACGCCATTGGCGAAAGGCTGGTCCGGCAAATGACTCAAAAAGGAATCCATTCCCTTTTTGTCCACCAGACTGTAGCTGACCACCATCGCCAATGTATAAAAGGCCCAACGTAAATCATGGTGACGAAGAGCCTGCCCCAGGTTTTTGAATCCCCGTATCAGTTCACCTTCAAAATGCAGAATATAAATGGCTGTCAGGATCACCCCAATAGCAAGGATGGTGGAGATACTCAAACTTTCATCAAGCAGCAACCAGGCAAAAACCGGAACGAACACCGGTGCCGACCGGGCGATAGGATATACATAAGAAATATCAGCAGTCGAATAAGCCCTGGAAAGGCAGAGTATATACACCCCATGCAAAACTCCTGAAAGGATGCCCCAGACCCAAATCTCCTTGTTCAATGGGGCCATTCCAAACATGGCGTAGGCAATCCCGGCCATGACTATGATAGAAGCCCCTTTTAAACCAGAAAAGTACTGGGAATTTTTACTAGTCTGGGTCAATATATTCCAGACAGAATGTAAAAAACTGGATAATACAACCAGTCCAATATTAAACAGTGACAAGCGTTAAGCTCCAAATCATTTCATTTATAAAAAGCGGGACTCCCGACATGCAGACAAAAATTGCATTTATATCCTACCCGGTATCAGATTTAGACAAGTCGGTAAAATTCTACCAGAAGGTGCTGAGAAAAGAACCCCTGTTTCATCGGAAGGACTGGGCGGAGTTTGACCTGGATGGACAAAGGCTGGCTTTGCAGAAATCCGACTGCCCAGCCAGAGTTGGCGCCACGGTATATTTTCTTGCGCGGCCTATTGAAGGTTTTGTATTCCGCTTGAAAGAACTGGATGTCACACTCGATGGAAACATAGAAATCCATTCCTACGGAAAACTAGCCCGGTTTCAGGACCCTGACGGAAATATCCTGGGCCTCTATGAACCCCCTGAGTAACAGGAATCCCATTGAGCGTATGCCACTGATGATGTACAATCGGCCTTATTGAATAATCAGTCCCTTGACGTATATTTATAACAGGAAAACTCGTGCATGAATGACCCTGGCAATACGAACAATCCATTGACACATTTTAATGAGGAAGGCCGTGCTCGCATGGTCGACGTATCCGATAAAACCCGTACTTCCCGAAAAGCAGTGGCCACCGGAGAAGTGCATATGCAACCAGCAACCTTACAACTGATTAAAGAGGGGCAGATCAAGAAAGGCGATGTGCTGGCAGTAGCACAAGTCGCGGGTATCATGGGAGCCAAACGCACCCATGATGTCATTCCCATGTGTCACCCTCTGCTGCTAACCAGTGTGAATATCAGTTTTCAGGAGAACCATGACCCGAATCCGGAAACAGGGTTATGTTCCATCACCGTGACCGCCACGGTTAAAGTAACCGGGCAGACCGGGGTGGAAATGGAAGCTCTGACTGCAGTTTCCATGACAGTGCTCACGATTTATGACATGTGCAAAGCCGTTGACAGGGGAATGGTTTTCAACCAGATCGGATTGCTTCACAAATCCGGCGGCAAATCAGGAACCTTCGATAAAGAAACAGTGGAAAAATGATCACTCTTAAATTTTTTGCCAGCCTGAGATCTATTGCCGAAAAAGAAGAAGACAGTTTGGATATTGAAAATCCAATAACCATAGACCAGTTGAGTGATATTATTTCTGAAACAGCACCGAAAATGGGAGCGATTATCCGAGAGAGAAAAGTCATGATCTCGGTCAATCAGGAAATGGCCTCTGCCGACACCATCATTCACGATGGAGACGAGGTGGCATTTCTTCCCCCATTCTCAGGCGGGGCCAAAGGGAACCTCTAAAATTTGCGGAACTTTCAAAGGGTTGGAAGCTTAAAATGTGATGGGGTTTTAGGCAACGTCTCTATAATTCCCAAAATAAAACATAGTAGTTCAAAAAACTTAGGAAATTCTATAATGGGAGCTAAAACTACAGTTTACGACGTAGCGGCCTATATCATTAAGAAAAGAAAGACAGTTACGGCTATGAAGCTTCAAAAGCTAGTCT
>WASV01024651.1_pt1 | contig 18742 bp, 17 predicted proteins | sample 5698531 | NCBI WGS metagenome assembly WASV01 (sample SAMN11175559, study PRJNA528189) | sponge metagenome | isolation source: marine sponge | host: Myxilla | place: Antarctica: Western Antarctic Peninsula, King George Island | collected 2013-01 | reverse complement strand
ATCAGCAAACCCCCTCAATCCCCCTTGTCAGGGGGAAGAAAACAAGGTATGCGTTGCCACGCGGGAACGTGGGAACGAGAAAATGTATTCCAAGGGAAACCAAACACTCTTGAAGGGAAACCAAACGCCCATTACCCCTAATAAAGCACCGAAACCATCTCAATCCATGCACATTCGCCCTAAACCACCAGAGATACCATTCCAAATTGGGTGGGTGAATAAAAAACCCACCTATATTTCTATCGGTGGGTGGGATTCCTTAGTCGTCCATGGGTTCAGGGCAGGCAAGGGGGTGGGGTTAAACCTATACCCCCCTTTAGTTTATCTTGGAGGTTGCTATAGTATGATTGTAGAGTTGAAAGTTGGGGAATAATCGGTTATATTTTAATGAAAGACCATAAGTTTCCTAACTCAAATGGAGTCCAGCATCATGGCTATTTCATCCATGCAAGCGGCAAAAAAGATTTGTGAGAAATCTAACTGGGCCTTTACTAATATGCAGGTGCAGAAAGTGCTTTATATTTCCCATATGGCTTATATGGGCGAAAACGAAGGTCAACCTTTGATCCCTGAAAGTTTCGAAGCATGGTGTTATGGACCAGTTGAGCCAACTGCCTATCACAAACTAAAAATATTTGGTGATTCTCCGGTAAAAAATATTTTCAGAAATTATGCGTTGTCTGACGAAACGAATGAAGCAAGAATTTTAGATAAATATGTCGATGAACTTCGCTCTTATACGCTCGGGAGGTTAGTGGCAATCACTCACTGGGAGGAAGGAGCGTGGTCGAAACACTATCAGCCTGGGTCAAAGGGTCGTAAAATTCCAATTTCAGACATATTCGCGGAATACCAAAAAAGAAGCCAACGAAAATAGGTATGGATAAATTTTTTGAGGACGCTGAAGAATCGAAAGATAGCGCAATAGCGGAACTAGAAAAGAGACTCGAAAAAGAAAAAGATATGCGGTTAGAGGAGCGTTTCTGTTTTATTCTCGTCGGTATACTAATTGTCGACATAATAATCTTTCCCAATTTTCAGTCATGGGCGGCACCATTGGTGATTGCTTTTTTCGAACTTATCCTACTGGTGTTGCTGGCTAAACGAATGAGAGTGGACGAAGCATCAATATTGTTAGATAAACTTTTAGAGACGTACGGTAAAAGGAAATCTCGTTGAAAGGAAATCTCGGTAAAAGGAAATCTCGGAAATAGATAAGGAATAGGTTATTCCTGCCGCCATGCCTACGTTATCTTTAAGTATGCCAACTGGGTGATGTTGAACTTATACCGCTTGTTAATCTACCTGCTACTGCCGTTGGTAATTGGGCGGTTACTGGTACGCTCATTCCGTGAACGCCGCTATTTTTCAAGCTTGCCACAACGTTTTGGCTTCCGTCAGTTGCCTCCTCACGCCGCCCGCATTTGGGTACACGCCGTATCCGTTGGTGAAGTAAATGCAGCGACAGCACTGGTTGAGCAGCTGCTAGCGAAGTACCCAGAGCACTCGATTATGGTGACGACCATGACGGTAACTGGTGCTGAGCGGGTGCAGCAAGTCTTTTCTGGCAAGGTTGAGCACTGTTATCTGCCGCTTGATTATCCGGGTGCGGTGCGGCGTTTTTTCGAGCAGACGACCCCGTGTTTGGCAATCGTCATGGAAACAGAAATCTGGTTTAACTTGATCGATGCTTGCCATCGTCGCCGTATTCCAATCGCATATGTTAATGTGCGCCTGTCCCAGCAATCATATCGCGGTTATCGACGTATCCGTAAACTAGTTCAACCCACGCTCGCTAAAATCGATGTTTTTGCAGTGCAAAGTGAGCCGGAAGCTCGGCGGCTATCGCGGCTGGGTGCGCGTACCAGTACCATTATGGTGGTGGGAAATCTCAAATTCGACATCACGGTGAAACCCGAAACAACTACCGCCGCTCAGATGTTGCGCGCGCAGTGGGGGCAGCGGTTGGTGTGGGTTGCCGGTAGTACCCACGAGGGAGAAGAAGCGATAATCCTCGATGCTTTTGAACTTATCCAGCGGCAAATCGAATCGCTACTGTTGGTGATTGTGCCTCGTCATCCGCAACGCTTCGCGGCCGTGGCGAATTTGTGTGCGGCGCGCTATCGAACCGCAGTGCGCTCACAAATTGACGGCGTATTGGGCGAGGATACCGCAGTGTATGTGGCCGATACGATGGGAGAGTTGTCGATGCTAATTGCAGCCGGGGATGTCGCTTTTATCGGCGGCAGCCTAGTCCCGGTAGGTGGGCACAATGTGCTGGAAGCGGTCGCCGTTGGAGTGCCAGTGGTATTTGGCCCTCACATGTTCAACTTCGAGGCAATCGCCGATCTTGTGTTGAAACATGGTGCAGGTGTGCAGGTGATGAATGGCAGTGAGTTGACTGGGGTGGTGACGCGCATGTTATCCGATGCGGCGTTACGCAAGCGGTATGGAAAATGTGGCACCAAATTGATCGAGCAAAACCGAGGTGCGCTTGAAACTGTTGTTCGGCTCATCGATGATCTACTCACCGATTGAACTACTCATTGACGATCTACTCATCGATTGAACTACTGGTGCGATTAAAACAATTAGTGGTTATTTGTCGCTAAGGCTTTTGCCGACGATCTCGGCGACATCGCGCGACAGTTTCGGCAATGCAGAGATTTCCTCTAATATGGTATGCATTTGGGTTTTCAACTCGGGAATATACTTTCTCCAATGATTAAACGCCGAGACTAAGCGCGCACTGACTTGCTGGTTGAGCGGGTCGATCTTTATCACACAGTCGCGAATGAAACGGTAACCCGAGCCATCGCGTGCATGAAAGCAAAGTGGATTGCCGTGTCCAAAACCACTTAATAGCGCGTACACATTGTTGGGGTTGGTGTAGTCAAAGGCGGTGCTCTTTGTGATTGCTTCGACCCGAGCCAGTGTTTCCAGTGTCGGCACAGTTGCCTGAATATGCAACCATTTATTTACTACCAGCGGCTCATTTTGATAGCGAGTGTAAAATGCATCGAGCAAGGCTTGCTTATCCGGCTTGTTAGAATTTGCCAATGCCACTAACGCCGCCACTGAATCGGTCATGCACTTTGCGTTCTCGAGTAGTGTTTCGGCGAGCTCAGTCACGAACACTTGATCGGACGCGATTAAGTAATGCAGGCAAGTATTGCGTAGCGCGCGTAGGCCTATTTGGCTGGTGTTGATGGTGCCGCTGTTTTGTCGATTGAGGTGCTGATAATGGCTCAGCAATTTTTCGTTAAGCGCATTTGCCAATCGGCATTTGAGTGCGTGACGCGCTTGATAGATTGCCGCCGGGTCAATCGCTTGCACGCGCTCGCTGATGAGGGTGTGAGATGGTAAAACCAGCAACTCTGCGCGCAATGCAGGATCGATGGCATGGTTGTCGAGCACGGTCTCGAGTGCTTGTACTAAAGCATCGAACGGCAATGCGGTTTGGCTCTCTTGTTTTTGTTGTAACGTAGCGAGGATGTGGTTAAGCAGTAATGTTTGACTCGCTTCGCGGCGGCTGAACGGGTCATCGTCGTGCGCTAACAACAACGCCAGTTCGCGTGCGGATAGGGCGTAGCAAATTTTTACCGGCGCGCTGAAGCCGCGCAATAGCGAGACAATTGGTTTAGATTCGATGTCGTTGAAGGTGAATGTTTGCTGCGCTTGTGAAAGCACCAGCAATTCATCGTCTTTTGTTGGGGTCAGTTTGACGCGCTCTCCAGAATGGTCAAACAAAGCGGTCCGTATTGGTATCACAAACGGAGTTTTGTTCGGTTGCCCAGGGGTTGGTGGGCAACTTTGTTGCATTGTGAGGGTAAGGGTACGGCGTACTTCATCGTATTTGGTTTTTACTTCGACCACCGGTGTGCCGGCCTGCGTATACCAATTTTTGAACTGGCACAAATCGATTTTAGCAGCGCTCTCCATCGCCGCTAAAAAATCTTCGATGGTCACTGCTTGCCCATCATGTCGCTCAAAATAAAGATCGGTTCCGCGCCGGAATTTGTCGGCACCGAGCAACGTGTGGAGCATACGAACTATTTCGGCGCCTTTGTCATACACTGTGGCAGTATAAAAGTTGTTGATTTCAAGATACGAGTCGGGGCGCACCGAGTGTGCCATTGGACCGGAATCTTCGCGGAACTGATAGTCGCGCAACGTAGTTACTTCATCGATGCGCTTGACCGCTGCCGAGCCCATCGCCGCACTGAATTGCTGCTCGCGAAATACGGTAAAGCCTTCTTTTAGACTCAACTGGAACCAATCGCGACAAGTGACACGATTGCCCGACCAGTTGTGAAAATATTCGTGTCCGATGACGGCTTCGACATTCTCGAAATCGGCATCGGTAGCGATATTGGCGGCCGCCAGCACATATTGGGTATTGAAAATATTTAGGCTCTTATTTTCCATCGCACCCATATTGAAATCGCCGACTGCTACGACACTGAAGGCATTTAAATCATATTCGCGCCCGTAGGCTTTTTCATCCCATGCCATCGCGCGTTTAAGCGCGCCCATAGCAAATTGACATTTATCGATATCGCGCTGTTGAGCATAAAATCGCAACGCTACCGATTTTCCACTACAAGTTGTAAACTGGTCTTCCATGCAAGCGAGTTTGCCCGCTACGATGGCGAACAAATAGGTTGGCTTGGGGAACGGGTCGTGCCAAGTTGCGCTGTGCTTACCATCGTCCGTGGCTTGAGTTTTGATTAGGTTGCCGTTGCAAAGTAATTGTGGGAATGTCTGTTGGTCAGCGTTCAAGGTAACCGTGTATTGCGCAAGGTTGTCAGGACGATCGATCGCCGGTGTAATGCGCCGAAAGCCTTCCGCTTCGCATTGGGTACATAATATGCCACTGGAATGGTATAGACCGCTCAGTGCGGTGTTCTTTTTCGGGTAAGTCGTGTTTTCAATGGTGAGATCGAAATTCTGCGGTACGTCGAAGATCCGTAACTGGTTTTGCTCGACTCGATATTGGTCGGGAGATAGGGGCTGATTGTCAATGCTGATGGCTTTGATCGTTACTATATCGGCATCCATATCGAGCACTAAATCGGTTGCTTCTGTCGCTCGAGTTGCTTCTGTCGCTCGGTGTACGCGATGGTGCGCGTGAATGAAACTCTGGTCAAACGATAGGTCGATGGTCAGCTCTGTCGCACGGATATAAAATGCGGGTGGTTTATAATCTGCCAGACGAATTGGGTTAGCTTTAGTTTTCATGCGAGTCGATGATTAGCGTTCGAGGTGTTTTAATTTGTCCGTCTTATCTACCCATTGGTCGGCATCCGGCGGTGCTGGTTTCATCTCGGTAAGCACCGGCCAGGTTTTGCACAACTCGGCGTTCAGTTCGAGGAAATGTTGTTGCTCTTTGGGTAAGTCGTCCTCTGAATAAATCGCATCGACCGGGCACTCCGGCACGCACAGGCTACAGTCGATACATTCTTCCGGGTCGATAACCAAATAGTTTGGTCCCTCATGAAAACAATCCACCGGACAGACTTCGACGCAATCGGTATATTTACAGCGAATACAGGATTCGACAACAACATAGGTCATGTGAGTAATATCCTTTGAATAGAAGAGCTGAATGATACCGTATGTGCTAAGCGGGTGGTGGTTTTTATGAGCAAAGGTCGGTTCAATTTTCGTTCAGCAGATCAGTCAATTCATAGAGCAACTCGAGGGCTTGGCGGGGCGGAATTTGGTCGACATGGATCGCTCGCAAGCGGGAGATAATTGGGTGTTCGCTTCGCCGGGAGGTATGGCGTTGATAGGCGAATATGCTTTCCTGACCGGTCGATTGTGCCGCTTTATCAGCCTGCTCCTCAAGCAGGCATAACTTCTCGCGGGCAGCGGTGATAACCGGCTCCGGTACACCGGCAAGGCGCGCGACTTGTAAGCCAAAACTTTGATTGGCACCGCCTGATTTTACGCTATATAAAAACACGATTTGTTCGCCGTGTTCGACGGCGTCGAGATGCACGTTGAGTACCCCGGAGAATTGTTTGGAGAGTGCGGTCAATTCAAAATAATGGGTGGAAAATAAAGTGTATGCAGCGATGCGCGTCGCTAAGTCGGTTGCGCAGGCCCAGGCCAATGCAAGTCCATCGAAAGTGCTAGTGCCACGTCCGATTTCATCGACCAAGACGAGGCTATTTCGCGTCGCAGTGCGAAGGATATACGCCATCTCTGTCATCTCGACCATGAAGGTGGAACGCCCGCCAGCGAGATCATCGGAGGCGCCGATACGCGTGAATATACGGTCGACCGTGCCGATAGTTGCCGATTTGGCAGATAGGTAACAGCCGGTATGGGCAAGCAGGGCAAGCACCGCAACTTGTCGCATATAAGTGCTTTTGCCTCCCATGTTTGGACCGGTGATCAACTGCATACGATTGGTGTCGTCGAGTCGGATCGAGTTGGAAATGAAATTGCCATCCAATACGCGTTCGACGATCGGATGACGCCCGTCGACGATTTCAATCACTGGGTCGTTGCAAAAAACCGGACGAATCAGTTGCCATTCGACTGCTTGTGCTGCGAAATTAGCGAGCAAATCGATTTGTGCCAGCGCATTTGCGCACACTTGTAGCGGTTCCACGCTCGGTGCTAGCTTTTCCAATAACTCTTGGTACAGCCATTTTTCGCGCACTAAAGCTCTGCCTCTCGCGCTCAAGATTTTGTCCTCAAATACTTTTAACTCTTCGGTAACAAAGCGTTCTGCGTTTTTGATCGTTTGTCGGCGCACATAATCTTCCGGTATTTTGTCCGATAGCAAGCGTGGTAGTTCGATGTAATAGCCGTGCACACGATTGTATTTTATCCTCAGACTGTTAAAGCCGGTGCGCTGTTTTTCGCGGGCTTCGAGCTCCAGTAGAAAAACCCCGGAGTCGCGCTGTAGGCGGCGTAGCTCTCCGAGCTCTGAATCATATTCGTCCCGTAAAACACCGCCTTCACGAATTAAGTTGGGGGGTTCATCGATGATAGCGTCTTCAAGCAACGCCAATATTTCAGGTTGCGGCGCGATTGAGGTAGCCAATAAAGTGAGCAATGTGGAGGAAGTGTCTGCTAGCTGTGATTGCAGTTGCGGCAATACAGCAAGCGCACCACGCAAACGGGTCAAGTCACGAGGGCGTGTGGTTTTCAAGGCAATGCGCGCTAAAATACGCTCCATGTCACCGCATTGTCGCAATAGATTGGCGATGGCATCGTATCGGTCTTCGGCGATCAACCAATCGATCGCGTCGTGGCGCATAGTCAAAATCGAATGGTCGCGGCTCGGGCTACCGAACCATCGGCGTAACATGCGTGCCCCCATCGGCGAAGCACAATGATCGTATAGATCGACTAATGAATTCTCGCTACCGCCATCACTGCCGTGCTCGATCTCCAAATTCAGGCGGCTCACCGAATCGATCAATATAACCATATTGTCGTGTTGATACTCGATGCCGCGAATGTGCGGAATATCGCTGCCGAATAAGTCGCTCACATATTGGATCAGCGCGCCGGCGGCGCGTGTTGCAAGCGGAAATTCTTGGTTGCCAAATGCGGTTAGATCGTGGGTGCCGAAAGTTTTACAGAGTATTTGTTCGGCGCGTTCGGTTTGATAATACCAATCCGGGACGGTCTTTTGCGATGCTCGTTGTGATGGCGTGAGCGTCAATTGATCGGCTTGGGTTTCTGCCACCAAAATTTCAGCCGCGCTGAGGCGATCGAGTTCGTGTTGTAGTTGCGGGGATTGAGCGATTTCAAAGCCACTCAGTCGCCCGCTCGATATTTCCAGCGAAGCAATGCCGAAGCGCTCGCCGGATTGGTAGATCGATGTGGTGATATTCTCACGATGGCCAATGAGTAGGTTTTCTTCAGTCAACGTGCCCGGTGTAATCACGCGTGTTACTTTCCGCTCGACAGGCCCCTTGGAAGTCGCCGGGTCGCCAATTTGTTCGCAGATTGCAACTGTGATCGAGAGCCGTACTAATTTTGCGAGATATTGATCGATGCTGTGATATGGCACCCCGGCCATTGGAATTGGGTTACCCGCCGATTTGCCACGTGCGGTTAAAGTGATGTCGAGAAGCTTCGATGCGCGCACTGCGTCTTCATAAAACATCTCATAGAAATCGCCCATTCGGTATAGCAATAGGGCGTCGGGGTATTGGGCTTTGATTTTTAGATATTGCCGCATCATCGGAGTAGGACTTACCGCTGAAGCGAGGGTTTCACTCATCGAGTACGCTTTGTTTTTGGCGTTAGCACCTGCAATAATTGGGGTAGAAGTTCCCGATTAGTGGCGATCAACTCGCCATTTTCGAGAAAATCCTGATCGCCATTAAAATCGGTGAGCAAGCCGCCGGCTTCGCTGACTAACAAGGCGCCGGCGGCAATATCCCACGGTGCAAGCTTGCTGTGCCAATAGCCATCCAATTTGCCACTTGCCACATAGGCGAGATCGAGCGCGGCACACCCGCTGAGGTGAATATTACCCGCGCGCAACATCAAGGATTTGAAAGTGGTGATCCATGGGTCAAAATCTGCGGCGTGGCGATACGCAAAACCGCTCGCGAGTAGCGCACGCTCTAATTGGATTTGTTGGGTGACGCGAATTCGATGGCCATTCAGTTGCGCGCCCGACCCGCGTGATGCAGTGTAGAGGTCATTGCGTAACGGGTCAAAAATCACCGCATATTGCAGTTTGCCTTGTTGGCGTACGGCAATCGAGACGGCGAAATGGGGGTGGGAGTGGAGATAGTTGCTGGTGCCGTCGAGCGGGTCGATAATCCACTCGACTTCGGAGGTGTTGCCAGTTGCAATCTGCCCGCCACTTTCTTCGGCAACGATTAAGTGATCGGGATAATGGTAGCGAATGACATTGATAATCTCATCCTCCGCCATGCGGTCGACCTCGCTGACAAAATCGTTATGTCCTTTTTGCTCAACTGTGATTTGATCGAGGCGGTCGATATAGCGTAAGATAATTTTACCGGCGTTACGCGCTGCTTTGACCGCAATTGTAAGGGTTGGATTTGACATGATTTTCAGCGCCTCGTATACCGATTTCCATTTCTCAATGAGGTAGAACTTGCGGCACAATACGATAATGAAGATAAGTGATTATATCCGAATTGTGTTGGTACAACCAACGCATCCCGGTAATATTGGTGCAACTGCTCGCGCGATGGCGAATATGGGGGTAGCGAAGTTGATTTTGGTCGAACCACGCACGTTTCCAAGCTCCGAAGCCACTGCACGTGCTGCCGGTGCCGATGAAATTCTGCAAAATGCGATGGTGGTTGATGACCTCGATCATGCGATTGCTGATTGCTCGCTAGTAATTGGGACTAGTGCGCGCAAAAGATCGATCACTTGGAGCGAATTGCAACCGCCAGAAGCGATGCAAAAGGTGGTTGAAAATGCGCGGCATGCACCGGTTGCGTTGTTATTTGGGCGTGAGAGTCGCGGCTTGACCAATGATGAATTGGATCGTTGCCATTATCTCGTGCACATCTCGACAACATCGGAATTCCCTTCGATCAACATCGCCTCGACGGTCATGGTGCTGTTATACGAATTGCGCAAAACGATAGAGGCAGCGAGTGAGTATAAAAGCCCCGTCGAGCCGTCCGATATGCATGCGACTGCCGCCGAAATGAAACATTTTTACCAGCACCTTTGGCGATTATTGACGATCTTGCAGTTTGAAAAAAGCCACAACAGTAAACTTCATCGCAAGCTGATAAGCCTCTTCAACCGTGCTCATCCTTATGCGTGGGATATTCGCATGCTACGCGGAATATTTGCCGCTATCGAAAAAAAAATTGATCGATAGAGGTTGGGATGGTGGAAAGGTGCCGCTTTTTTTGTTGTATAATAAGCACCATGAATATCCATGAATACCAAGCCAAGACGTTGCTCTCCGAGTTTGGCGTTGCGGTGCCGCGTGGGGAGATCGCGTTTACGCCGGATGAGGCAACTGCCGCGGCGAAGCGTTTGGGCGGTTCAGTTTGGGTTGTGAAAGCACAGATTCACGCCGGCGGGCGCGGCAAGGGCGGCGGCATTCAAGTGGTCGATTCAGTACCAAAAGTTACCCAAGCGGCTGTTGATATGCTGGGTATGCAATTGGTCACCCATCAGACCGGACCGCAGGGCAAGGAAGTGAAACGGATTTATATCGAAGAGGGGTGTGATATTGCGCGCGAACTTTATTTGGGCATACTGATCGACCGATCAACCTGCCGCGTGAGTATCATCGCTTCGACCGAAGGCGGGATGGATATCGAGCAAGTCGCAAAAGAAACACCGGAGAAGATTATCCAAGTGTCGATCGACCCGGCGGTCGGTTTTCAACCTTTTTATGCACGCAAATTAGCATTTTCTCTCGGGTTTGCCGGGCAACAAGTCGGTGCGTTGGTTGTTTTCTTACGGGCGGCGGTTCGGGCATTTTGTGAGTTGGATGCGAGTTTGCTGGAAATTAATCCGCTGGTGGTGACCAATGACGGCAGTCTGCTTGCCCTCGATGCCAAAATGAATTTTGATGGCAACGGATTGTTCCGACAGCCGAAAATCGTCGAACTCCGCGACCGCTATGAAGAAGCTCCCGCCGAGATGGAAGCCTCCGAATACGGCCTGACCTATATCAAGTTAGGGGGCTCTATCGGCTGTATGGTAAATGGTGCGGGTTTAGCGATGGCAACTATGGATATTATCAAACTCTACGGAGGTGACCCTGCCAATTTTCTCGATGTTGGTGGTGGTGCGACTGCCAAGCGGGTCGCCAAGGCGTTCAAAATTATTCTGTACGATACCAACGTCAAAGGGATATTGGTAAATATTTTCGGCGGCATCATGCGTTGTGATGTGATCGCACAAGGCATCGTCGACGCAGCCCAAGATGTGCCCCTCAACGTGCCGCTGGTGGTGCGTTTGGAAGGGACGAATGCCAAACAAGGCAGAGCCCTATTGGCGAACTCCGGTCTATCAATTTTGACCGCGAGCAATCTCGACGAAGCGGCAAAAAAAGCGGTGCATGCCACTACTCAAGGAGAAGCCTGATGGCGGTACTAGTCAATAAAAATACACGGGTCATTTGCCAAGGATTTACCGGTTCGACCGCAACCTTCCACAGTGAACAAGCACTCGAATATGGCACGAAATTGGTCGGCGGCGTCACTCCCGGCAAAGGCGGAATGACGCATTTGGGGTTGCCGGTGTTTGACACTGTTGCCGATGCAGTCGAGCAGACTGGTGCGACTACTTCCGTCATTTATGTGCCTCCGGCATTTGCCGCCGATGCGATTTTGGAAGCTATCGATGCCGAATTGGCACTCGTCGTTTGTATTACCGAAGGTGTGCCAGTGTTGGATATGGTCACTGTCAAGCGCGTATTGGAGCAGTCTTCAACCCGATTAATTGGGCCGAATTGCCCGGGTATCATCACCCCGGGCGAATGCAAAATTGGCATCATGCCCGGTTCTATTCACCGCAAAGGTGTTGCCGGCATTGTCTCGCGTTCAGGCACGTTGACATATGAAGCGGTTGCGCAAACGACAGCAGAGGGCATCGGTCAAAGCACTTGCATTGGTATCGGCGGCGACCCAATCAACGGTACCAGTTTTATTGATTGCTTGGAATATTTTCTTGCGGACGATGCGACCGAAGCGATCGTGATGATTGGTGAAGTCGGCGGAACTGCTGAAGAAGAAGCCGCCGAATTTATTCGTAGCCATAAAATCAAAAAGCCAGTGTGCGGCTTTGTCGCTGGGTTGACAGCACCGCCGGGTCGGCGGATGGGGCATGCCGGTGCGATTGTCGCAGGTGGTAAAGGTGCTGCCGAAGATAAAATCGAAGCCTTCCGGCAAGCGGGTATCGTGGTTGCCGAATCCCCTGCATCTTTGGGGCGCACGCTGAAAACCACAATGAATGGCGGCAGCTAATTGTGATTTCTGCGGCACTAATAGTGGCTCTTTTTTTTCAACGTGAAGAACAAATTGAATGGAAATTACAGTAAAGTTATTTTCCGGATTGAAGGATTATCTCCCGCCGGATGCCGATGACCACACATTCAGCGTGTCCACAGACACGCCGGTCACACCTCACATGCTGATCGATCGGTGCAAACTACCACGTGCAGAAGCTCAAGTGGTGATGGTGAACGACGAACACTTATCAGTAGAGAAACGCGATGTACCGCTTTGCGATGGCGATGTGATGTCGGTTTGGCCATCAATTCAAGGCGGCTGACGATCACTGCAGGCCGCGCATGCCTATTTCGGATCGCCATGGCAGGCCGTTACGCGACCTGCGTGTGTCGGTTACCGATCGATGCAATTTCCGGTGCGGCTATTGTATGCCCAAGGATGTGTTCGGGCGTGGGCATCGGTTTTTGCCCACTAGCCAGTTATTAAGTTATGCTGAAATCGAACAACTAACGCGCGCGTTTATACGTTTAGGAGTCAGTAAAGTTCGCTTGAGCGGTGGGGAGCCGTTGCTTCGGCACGATCTCGAAGAGTTGATTACACGCTTAGCGTCGCTCGACGGTCTCGACGATATTGCGATCACCACCAATGCTTCGCTACTCACCAAAAATCGCACGGAGTCGTTGAAGAAAGCGGGTATCTGTCGAATCAATATTAGTTTGGATGCACTCGATGAGAAAGTTTACCGCAGTATTAACCAAATAAATGTTCCACTTGCCGGTATTCTGAAAGGCATTGAACATGCGCTTGGTGCTGGCTTCGAAGCGGTAAAAATCAACATGGTGGTGCAAAAAGGTGTCAATGACAGCGAGATCATTCCGATGGTTCACCGTTTTCGTGGGTCTGGTACAATTTTGCGTTTTATCGAATTCATGGATGTTGGCAATCATAATGGTTGGTCATTGGAGAAAGTATTTACTGCCGGCGAAATAGTTGACCGCATCCAGACGGTGTACCCGATCGAACCATTGAGCCCAAATTACCAGGGCGAAGTAGCAAAACGTTGGCGGTATACCGATGGGGGTGGCGAAATTGGCATCATCTCCTCGATTAGCCAACCGTTTTGCGGGAGTTGCGCGCGCGCGCGGTTATCTGCAGTTGGCGAATTGTATACATGCTTATTTGCAACCAACAAATCCGATCTTCGGGCAATGTTGAAAGAGAGCACTGGAACAGAAGAACTATCGATGAAAATTGCTGCTTTATGGAAAGTACGAGGCGATCAGTACTCGGTGCAAAGGCTATACGACCAATTGCCAACGGACAGCGGAAAAATACAAAAAAAAGTCGAGATGTCCTATATTGGTGGTTGAGCAGTCAATCTAATCAAGAAAGATCTGCAAAGCCCTTACTTCCGTGAATTTTTTTAGCTCTTAACGGTGTCCCTAAAATGGCAATGATATTCTCAACTCCGCTTTTTTCTTAGTGACTCTTTAGTTGAAGTCTTTCCTTTTTTGCCTTGGATATTTCCTCTTTAGTGCGTAGAGATAAAATGTTATGTGTCGATACTGAAATAACAAATTTAATCAACTCAGATTTAATCAACTCAGATTTAATCAACACTACACATAACATCAGGCTAACGAACGGTAAAAAACGTGATAAGTTATATTTGATTAAGTTTGAAGTCAACCAATTTTAGATTGACATTCGAAATCGAAATTAATACACTACCAATATAAGTTTATACTTCCTAATTTCATAAAAATGATTGTTCAAAAACAGTGCTACGACAAACTCGATTTAATCGAGTGTGGACATGGTCGTTTGTTTGGTCCCGGGAATGCGCAATTACCATTGCCGGGCATGTTGATGTTCGATCGTATTGTGTCTATCGACGATGATGGTGGGAAGCATGGCAAGGGTGCCGTTGTTGCTGAACTTGAGATCAAGCCAGATCTGTGGTTTTTTGATTGTCACTTTGAAGGCGATCCAGTGATGCCGGGTTGCCTCGGGGTTGATGCATTGTGGCAGTTGATCGGCTTTTATCTCGGTTGGCGTGGTGGTAAAGGGCATGGGCGCGCGCTTGGCTCCGGCGAGATAAAATTTTCTGGGCAAGTCTCTTCATTTAGTCAACTAGTCACGTACCGCGTCGAACTCAAGCGTGTGATCATGCGTGAAATCGTAATGGGAATTGCTGATGGGATGGTCATCGTTGATGGCAATTTGGTGTACACCTGTACAGACCTACGCGTTGGGTTGTTTAAGAATGTTCAAAAATTTGAACCCGATAAATAGACAATCGATCGTGGTAGGGCAGGTTGTAGGTGTATCTTCGGAAAAATTGTAAAGGATTAAAAACACAAATGAAAAGGGTGGTAATTACCGGGTACGGAATTGTATCCAGCCTCGGCAATGATAAACTAGAAGTGTGTCGATCATTGAAAAATGGTTCTTCCGGTATCGTGTTTAGCCCGTCGTATGCTGAATTGGGTATGCGTTGCCAAGTGCACGGTGCGATTAATATCGATGCGAAAGAGCTCATCGACCGAAAGATATATCGCTTCATGGGAGATGCCGCCGCATATGGTTATATTGCGATCAAGGAAGCGATCAAATCTGCTGGGCTGCCTTCCGAGTTAGTCTCGAATGAGCGAACCGGCTTATTGCTTGGAACCGGCGGGGCATCGCCTGAGAATATCGTGTTAGCAGCGGATGCATTACGTCAATCGGGTATCAAGCGGGTAGGTCCTTATAAAGTGACCAAGACTATGGCGAGTACGGTCACCGCATGTATTAGCACAGCACTCAAAATTATGGGGGTTTCGTATGCGGTTAGTTCTGCGTGCGCGACTAGCTCGCATTGCATCGGGCATGGCACTGAGTTAATCCAGTGGGGTAAGCAAGACATGATGTTTGCTGGTGGTGGCGAAGAAGTGCACTGGACGTCGTCGGTATTGTTCGATGGGATGGGAGCTCTGTCGACTAAGTTCAACGATACGCCGCAAAAGGCATCTCGCCCATATGATCGCGACCGCGACGGTTTTGTGATTTCCGGGGGCGGAGGTGTGGTTGTGTTGGAGTCGTTGGAGCATGCCGAGAAGCGTGGTGCAAAAATTATCGCTGAGGTCATTGGTTATGGTGCTACGACGGATGGTTTCGACATGGTGCAACCGTCCGGTGAAGGTGCGGTTCGTTGTATGCGACAATCCCTCTCCACCGTATCCCCCGATGACCGGGTGCAATATATTAATGCGCACGGCACCGGCACATCGATCGGCGATGTGTGCGAACTCGATGCCATTGGGCAAGTCTTCCCCGAGCATACTCCGCTTATCGGGTCGACCAAGTCGTTGAGCGGACATGGGTTGGGTGCGGCCGGAGTCAACGAAGCAATCTATACGTTGTTGATGATGGAGAACAACTTTGTCTCCGCTTCGGCGAATATTGATAATCTTGACCCAGCAGCCGAAGGGTATCCAATTGTTACTAAGCGGCAAGACGGGGTCGATTTGAAAGTTGCGATGAGTAACAGCTTTGGGTTTGGCGGCACCAATAGTGCATTGGTATTCAAACGTTGGGATGGGTGAGTTTTATCTGCTAGGACAACCGAGAAGGGTCGACAAGCCTCCCATCACAATCGTCATTTGGTTAGTCGTATGTTGCTTACTCATATTTGTAATGGTGCTTCTTGGTGGGTCGGTGCGTTTGACTGGGTCGGGGCTTTCGATGGTGGATTGGCGGCCGATTATGGGGGTTATTCCACCGATTAACCATGCGGACTGGTTGGAGGCATTCGAAAAATATCGCCAATTTCCCGAATTCCGAATCCGCAACAGCGACATGGATTTGTCACATTTCAAGTTTATATTTTGGATGGAATACACGCATCGATTGCTCGGTCGCATCATCGGGTTGGCTTTTCTGTTACCATTTTTATACTTTCTATGGCGGCGGGTGGTGCCGCAGGCGTTGGTACTAAAATTGTGGGGAGTATTCCTGCTCGGGGGGCTACAAGGCTTGCTCGGCTGGTATATGGTCAAAAGCGGTTTGGGAGATGACCCACGCGTCAGCCCATATGGTTTGCTTGCTCATTTTATGCTGGCGGTAATGATTTACGCATATCTGTTAAGGGTGTTGGTTGGGCTATTTCCGGCTCCGTGTCTCCGAACAATTCCGCTGCCGGCGGGCACCGTTGCAGTAGTGGTGTTATTTATCATGCTAGCAAGCGGCGCATGGGTCGCTGGCACCGGTGCTGGGTACGGCTTTAACACTTGGCCCAAAATGGGCGGGGAATGGATACCAGCGCAACTGTTTTCGATGCTCCCTCGCTGGCGAAACTTTATTGAAAACACGATTACCATCCAATTCATCCATCGGCAGATGGCGTTGCTCACCTTGCTTGCCATCGGTTATTTCGCGGTCGCGTTAATCAAGGCTGCTACATTGCACCGCCAGCGGCTACTCGGCTATGCGTTGCTGATTGCATTGACATTACAAATATTACTCGGTATCGTGACCTTAATTCTGCGCGTTCCACCCACGTTTGGAGTCGCTCATCAGGCTGGTGCGATGGTTTTGTTGACCCTCACCGTGCTTGCGTTCGAACCGTCTAAACCTCGCCCTTAAAACCAACTCATCCACCCGTTATCATGCCAATGAAATTTTCCGAACTCACAAAGCGCATCGTCGGCGCCGAAGCATGGGAAGTGCACTACGATGCGCTTGCTCGCCAAGAGGCGGGTGAGGACATCATTCTTTTGAGTGTTGGTCAGGAAACCGAACGGACGACCCCCGCTCCCATCGTCGACGCTGCAATCGCTAGTCTACAAAGAGGGCGTCATCATTACACCCCGGTCGAAGGCAATATCGATCTTCGACAGGCGATCGCTAAACACCATTTTGAACAAACCGGACAATCCGTCGATGCATCGAATTGCGTAGTATTTGCGGGCGCGCAAAATGCATTGTTTTCGGTTGCGCAATGCTTGCTCGAGAAGGGCGATGAGGTGATTTTATCCGAGCCTTATTACACCACCTATCCGGCGACTTTTGGTGCTTCAGGGGCGGCTTTAATTTGTGTTCCAGTGCAATTCGAAAACGGATTCCATTTCGACCCCGATGCGCTGATTGCCGCAATGACCCCGAGAACCCGCGCAGTGGTCCTCAATTCGCCGAACAATCCGCTCGGTTTGGTCTACACGCAGGAGCATTATAATGCCATCGTGGAAGCGTGTGTGGAGCGGGATATATGGCTGATCAACGACAATGTCTATCAAGAACTATTATTCGATTCAGAACGCGTCAGTTGGGTCGACATAGCGGGTGCCGAGCGGGTTTGTATCAGTATCTGTAGCCTATCCAAATCGCATCGCATGACCGGCTGGCGAGTCGGCTGGGTTGTTGGCCCGCCACCGTTGATGACCCACCTATACAACCTTGCTCTTTGCATGATCTACGGGTTGCCGCCATTTATTCAGGATGCGGCGGTGGTCGCGCTTGCTTCGGGGAACGTCACCGCACGCGAAGTGCGCGCCAACTTGGATCGCCGCCACAAATTAGCATTGCAGGAGCTCGAGAAAGAACACAATCTCAAATTATTTGGTACGGAAGGCGGAATGTTTATGATCTTTGACATTCGGCAGACCTCATTATCCGCGCAAGAATTTGCCCGCGGCTTATTGGATCGATTCCATGTTTCTGTGCTCCCATGCGATGGGTTTGGGCAATCTTGTGTGGGATTATTGCGGATTAGTTTGTGTGTTGAAGATGATCATTTAAAGACCGCTTGCGACCGAATCAGAGCGTATCTGAAAACGCTTAGAGAAGAATGAATGAAGGTGGCTGGTGCTTTTGTCAGGCAGCATCGTGGTGTTAGAGCCGCTACACTAACCGAAGGGGCGTATGTATGACATCCAAAAAACCTAAAGTATCTACCGAAATTGGAAGCGTAAGTGGTTTTTTGACTTGGGTGAATAAACGGAAGGCTGAGTCCTTATATCGTGGTTTAGCCGATGCTAGTTGGGGTGTATCCGCTTCACTCTATCGTCGTTTGAAACAAAAAAAATCAGATGTGAGTGAGGATAGGCTGGCATCTGCCACTAAAACATTACTGGACGTGGCTCGCGGTGAAGGATACGACCGCATCCGTGGCGAAAAAGCGAGTAATTTGGAACTGCTAGCCGAGTTGCAACATTATGGGGCGGCCACTTGTTTGATCGATTTCACCAAAAACCCACTGGTCGCCCTGTGGTTTGCCTGTCAGCCTGCGCCAAAGCGCGATAAAAAATTACAACTTGAGGGGAAGGTGGTCGCCATCCATGCGGGAGGTATCGATCGTTTTTTCGATGTTAGTGACAAAGACAATTCAACGGGATCATTCGCGTCACGGAATCTACTATTTGATCAGTTAGGAGTAACTTATAAGGAGGATCAGGTCAATAGTTGGGCGAGATGGTCCCCCAAAAAACAAAATAACCGAATCATCGCCCAGCAATCCGTCTTTATTTTTGGTGATCACACTATTAAGCCAGATGACGATTATGCGGTGATTGATAAAGAAAAAATTCGCAAAGAGTTGGAAAAACTGGGTATATCGGAGGCATCATTGTTTTGCGATTTCACCGGCTTTGCCCAACTAAACGCCTGGAACATGCCATATGCCAAGACCGCCCAAGAGTTTTTCAAGTTGGGGAATAGCGCATTCCATGCGGGGAACTATAAAAAGGCGATCAAGTATTACGATGAAGCGATTGAAATTGGTGGTGGCTTTGCGGATGCATACTATAATCGTGGTCTTGCCCGAG
>WASV01081883.1_pt1 | contig 18928 bp, 21 predicted proteins | sample 5698531 | NCBI WGS metagenome assembly WASV01 (sample SAMN11175559, study PRJNA528189) | sponge metagenome | isolation source: marine sponge | host: Myxilla | place: Antarctica: Western Antarctic Peninsula, King George Island | collected 2013-01 | reverse complement strand
GCGTTCCCATTAGTTTTTTAGACAAATACAACCCCGACCAGTTTGAGATTGTAGGCATTGCTAATTCTGGTCGGTGGATTGGGTATGAATGCTTAACAATTATCAATGGTAGAAGAATATACAACCGAATTTTAATCAAAAACAAAACACTTTTAAAAGGTAAACACTATGAAAATTGAATTAAAAGAAATTGCGATTAAAGAATTGGTTGCCAAGTACTCTGATAAGGGCGATGATGGCGTAGTTGGCTATAATGGTAAATTAGATATTCGCCCGCCATTCTAACGCGAATTTGTGTATGACGCCGTCCAACGCGACGCCGTAATCAATACAGTTACGCAAGAATTCCCGCTGAATCTAATGTACTGGGCGGTACGCGACGATGGCGGCTATGAAATTATTGATGGGCAGCAACGCACGATTTCTATTTGCCAATATGTTACTAAGAAATTCTCTTTTAACAAAGTATATTTTGATAATCAATCTAAAAATAAACAAGATAAAATCCTTAATTACAAACTGATGATTTATTTTTGTAGCGGTACCTATGACGAAAAATTAGACTGGTTTAAAACCATTAATATCGCTGGCGTAGAACTTGCCGACCAAGAATTACGCAATGCAGTTTATTCTGGTTTATGGGTTACCAATGCCAAACGCTATTTTAGTAAAACAGGATGCCCGGCATATGATAGAGGCAGTGATTATTTAACCGGTACTCCAATTCGGCAAGATTATTTAGAAACTGCAATTAAATGGTTATCGGATGGAGAGATTGAAGATTATATGGGTAAGCATCAACACGCTAAAAATGCGGATGCATTATGGAAATATTTTGAATCGGTTATGGACTGGCTAGAATCAACTTTTACCAAAAAAAGATCGTTTATGAAAGGCGTAGCTTGGGGACCGCTATACAATCAATTCAAAGATACGAAATTGAATGCGGTTGCACTAGAGAAAAAGATTGCAAAGTTAGAAGCTGATGAAGAGGTGACCAATTCCAAGGGCATTTATCCCTATATTTTATCGGGCGATAAAAAACATCTTTCCTTGCGTGTTTTTGATAAACACATAATGCGCAGGGTAACTAAAAAGCAGGGCGGGAAATGTAAGATTTGTGAAAAAGTAATCGCTACTCTACAGGGCGACTACATTAAACCTTGGTCAAAAGGTGGTAAAACAATTGAAGAAAACTGTCAGATGCTTTGTGTAAAGTGCAATATCAAAAAATCAAATAAATAAATCAATACCGACCGCCCAAACTTCCCCCCGCGTCAAGGTGGGACAGAGAGGGGAGGGCGGGTTTTTATCCCCAAACCGTCATAACCAACAAACCTAAAAACTCCGCTACCATCCATCCTCCAACATCAACCGCAGTGCAATAGGGGGTGGACGCATACAGGCGGTATCGGCAATCGCCCAATTGCGGTATAATCAAACACGTTAGGCTTTTTATCTACATCGGGTAATCTCCAGTGGTTTAAGTGAAAAAACCGCACATCAAATCACCCGTTTTTTTATCCACTTAATCGTATCAGATGAGTATGGACATCCATTGATGACCGCAACCCCTCTCCTTGATTCTCTCAACGACGCCCAGCAACTCGCCGTATCGGCGCCGCCGGGTGCGCTCTTAGTACTCGCCGGTGCTGGCAGCGGCAAAACTCGGGTGTTGACTCATCGGGTTGCATGGCTGGTGCAAACGCAACAAATCTCGCCGTTGGCGGTGTTAGCGGTTACTTTTACCAACAAAGCATCGCGCGAGATGCGCGGGCGTATTGAAGAACTGCTGCGCATGCCGCTCGGTGGCATGTGGATGGGCACTTTCCATGGTTTGTGTCACCGCTTGCTGCGCATGCACTTTGAAGCGGCCGGGCTGCCGCAGAATTTCGAGATTTTGGATAGCGATGACCAATACCGACAGATTCGCCGGGTGTTGCGGGAGTTGAGTTTGGACGAAGCGCACTGGCCACCGCGGCAGATTCAATGGGCGATTAATTCGCATAAAGAAGAAGGTCGGCGCGCGCAAAATTTACCGGCGGGTAATGATATTCAGCAGCAAACTTTGCATAAAATTTATCTCGCCTACGACGAACTTTGTCGGCGTTTTCATCTGGTGGATTTTGCCGAACTTTTGCTGCGCTCGCTGGAATTATTGCAACGCAATCAAACCATTCGGGAATCCTATCAACAACGATTTCAGCATGTGTTGGTGGATGAATTTCAAGATACCAATGCGATTCAATACAAATGGTTACGCTTGTTGAGCGAACGCAGTAAAAACTTATTTGTGGTCGGCGATGACGATCAATCCATTTACGGCTGGCGCGGCGCGCGGGTGGAAAATTTATTGAGTTTTGAAAAAGATTTTCCCGGCGCCACGGTCATCCGCTTGGAGCAAAACTATCGCTCCAGCGGCAACATTCTACGCGCCGCGAATGCCGTTATCGCTCACAACGCCGGGCGATTGGGCAAGGAATTATGGACGACGCGCGCGGACGGCGAAAAAATCCGACTATATGCCGCCAGCAACGAAATAGACGAAGCCAATTTCACCGTGGCAAGCATTGAGAGCTGGGTGGCGGGCGGCAATCGGCGCGATGGCTGTGCCGTGTTATATCGCTCAAACGCCCAATCGCGCGTGTTTGAGGAGAAATTATTATCAGCCGGCATGCCCTATCGCGTATATGGTGGTTTGCGTTTCTTTGAACGCGCCGAAATTAAGGACGCGCTGGCATACTTACGGCTGGTCTCCAATCGCGATTCGGACCCGGCATTTGAGCGTGTAGTGAACTTACCCACTCGCGGCATCGGCGCGAAAACTTTAGAAGAAATTCGGCGGTGTGCGCGTGCGCAACAAATCTCCTTGTGGTGCGCCGCCAAACAAACCATCGCCGCCGACCGATTGCCGCCACGCGCATCGGCAGCGGTGCAACGCTTCTTGGAAATCATAGCGGGGATGACGGCGGCTACCGCTGATTTGGAACTGGGGGAAATCACCGATCATGTGCTGATTCACAGCGGCTTGCTTGAGCATTATCGCAACGAGTGCGGCGAACGCGCCCAAGGCAAAGTAGAAAATTTAGAAGAATTGGTCACCGCGGCGCGCAATTTCACCCCTGATGAGACGCAAGAAATGGGCACGCTATCGCTATTTCTCGCCAATGCCGCGCTGGAAGCCGGGGAGGGTCAGGCGGATGAATGGGATGACTGCGTGCAGTTGATGAGCCTGCATTCGGCCAAAGGGCTGGAGTTTCCGCTGGTGTTTTTATGCGGTATGGAAGAAGGACTTTTCCCTCACCAGCGTGCGCTGGAAGAGCCCGGCCGGCTGGAAGAAGAACGCCGACTTTGCTATGTCGGCATGACCCGCGCGATGAAACAACTGACCATCTGCCACGCCGAAATCCGGCGGCTATACGGACGCGAACATTACGGACAACCATCACGCTTCCTCAAAGAAATCCCGACCGAGCACATTGAGGAGATTCGCGCAACACGCATGGCGCGGTCGTATACCAGGTCATCGGGGTATGGGTCGGGGCATGGGATGGGATATGCGCATGGACATGCTTCGGGGCATGCATCGCGCTCCTCGAAGAATGCGCCAGCGAATTCATCTTTGCACACGCCCACACGCCCGGCAACACCTTCAGCAACTGCTATTGCCGACCCCGGCTTTCAAGGACTGAAACCAGGCAGTCAAGTCCGCCATCAAAAATTCGGCGAAGGCATGGTGCTTGATTTAGAAGGACGCGGAGAACATGCGCGTGTTCAAGTTAATTTTAAGGATGCCGGGCAGAAATGGCTGGTTTGTGCGCATGCTAATTTGGATCTGGTGTGAATGCGGGAATGAATTTCGGCAACGGAGAAACATGTTTAATTCCAGCATAGTCACTGACCGTACACCGCCATTTCTGTATGTGGTCACTAATTTGCTGACCGATTTGGATATTTTATCCTCCCATTTGTGGAGACGAGAAAATGAGAAATAATAGCAACGATAAGACCTTGAATCGTAACTATTTGAGCAAGTGGCGGTTTCTGCTTCGGGAGTATGATTTGGTTAGGCAGAAACGTCACCCGAAGTTTCATTTTGTGTCGGGTTTTTACAAAGCCCACGAGATCAACCAGCAAGATTTTCTTAAGTATTACCATCGCTTTGCTGCCGGCAAAGATGGGGCGTTTATGTCGCATTCAGTTTGCTGATATGCTGAGCGACAACGGGCCAGAGTTTGCTTCGTGCAACCATCTCAGCGGTCATCCGTTTGTGGAGGTTGTGGGAGTTGAGCCTCCAGTATCGCAACACGCACCCGTATCGCCCGCAAACCAACGGCAAGGTAGAGCACTTTTGGCGGACGCTGAACGAGGATTTAATAGACGGCACAACTTTTGAAAAGATGAAGGAATTCAAGCGCGAATTGGAAGAGCATTTGCTCTACTACAACGAGCCCCGTCTCTATCAAGGCATCCACATCAAAACCTCTAAACAAATGAATGATTCGCTAAGCGATAAATGACTTTTTTCACGACCCAAATTGGTCAGCGAATTGGTGGTCACATACAATTTGTGGATTGTAGGTGCAAATTGAGTGCTGATTGGTGTAATATCGCCCCTCTGAATAGCAGTGTAATCAACCATTTCACGGTGAAGGCGCGGAATTGGCCGGATGATAAAACAACGTACCCTTAAAAACGTCATTCGAGCGACTGGCGTCGGCTTGCATACTGGCGGTAAGGTTTATCTCACTTTGCGCCCGGCGCCGGCAGATAGCGGCATCATTTTCCAACGAGTGGATCTTGATCCAGTGGTGGACATTCCCGCCACACCAGAAAATGTCAGCGATACGCGCCTTTCCACCACGCTTGAACACAACGGCGTAAAAGTATCCACGGTAGAGCATCTGATGTCGGCTTTCGCCGGCCTCGGCATAGATAACGCCCGAGTGGAAGTCAGTGCCCCGGAAGTGCCTATTATGGATGGCAGCGCCGGACCTTTCGTATTTTTGTTGCAATCGGCTGGCATTTTAGAACAGCAGCCGCTCAAGCAATTCATCCGCATCAAAAAACCGCTGCAAGTGGCAGACGATGATAAATGGGTAAAGTTTGAGCCATTCAACGGTTTCAAAGTATCCTTCACCATTGATTTTGATCACCCGATTCTGCAGAGCTCAACCCAAGTCGCAGTGGTTGATTTTTCCACCACTTCGTTCGTCAAGGAAGTCAGCCGTGCGCGCACTTTCGGATTTATGCAAGATTTGGAAGCCCTACGCAACGCAGGTCTTGCCCAAGGCGGCAGTTTTGATAACGCCATCGTCATGGATCAATACCACATCCTCAACGAAGACGGCTTGCGCTATAAGGATGAATTCGTCAAGCACAAAGTCCTGGACGCCATCGGCGATTTGTATCTGCTCGGCCATCCCCTCATCGGTGCTTTCAGCGCACATAAATCAGGCCACGCCCTCAATAATAAACTGCTACGAAAATTAATCGCCGACCAATCGGCTTGGGAATTGGTTTCCTACGAAGACGAATCGGAAGTCCCCATCGCCTTTGTGCGCACGGTGGCGACGGTATAAATTTTCACGCCAGCGATTACTATTTTTTATCCGCTCGCTTTGCCAACCGCAGTAGGGACGCTTTCAATTGCGGATGCAGAATGGTGTCCGCCAGTTGCGCGATTTGCTCGCCGTTTTGTCGGGATAATCTGGGCGGCGGTCTGGTCGGTTTATCCGCAGGTGGGGAATTCGGCAGGATTTTTACTTCAATGGCATTGATGGTTATGTCGTTTCCATTGTCGTTTTTATTGTCTTTTTTAGCGTCTTTTCCGTTATCGTTTTCGCTATCATCTGCGCTGTCGTCATGGTTCAAGGCATTGCACAAACTATGCGCACGGTGGCGGATTTCATTGCCCCAGGCGGCCGATTCTACAAATATCACCAATCGCCCGGAGGCGAAAAGCAATGGCTGGCTGTGGGTTGCGATGTTGCCGGCTTGCGCGCACCAGCGGTGTGCCAGTTTGCGTTGGAGATGCTCGGCGGCTGGGATATCTCCGTTGGATGGCATCGCCGAAGTTAACAGATTGGAAATCAACTGAAATTCTTTCATGCCCGATTATAGCCCACCCGATAAGATAGCCTGCCCGCCGGCTATTGATGCGCCGCCTTTGATGCAACTCATGGATAATCTGACCATCCAAACGATGCACCCATGTTGCAAAATATCCTAAAAAAAGCATTCGGCGACCGCAATCAGCGGCTGCTCAAAAATATCGGCAAAACCGTTGAGCGCATCAACGCCCTCGAGACGGCGATGGCGGCGTTGGATGATCAAGCGTTAGCCGCCAAAACCAACGAGTTTCGTGCGCGCGTAAAAGCCGGCGCGAAAAAGGATGAACTGCTACCAGAATCTTTTGCGGTGGTGCGCGAAGCCTCGGTGCGCACTCTCGGGCTACGCCATTTTGATTCGCAATTGGTGGGCGGCGTGGTGCTGAACAGCGGAAAAATCGCCGAAATGAAAACCGGCGAAGGCAAAACTTTGGTGGCAACTTTGCCGGCTTATTTAAACGCGATTGCCGGCATTCCGGTGCATATCGTGACCGTGAATGATTACCTCGCGCGCCGCGATGCCGAATGGATGGGGAATATTTATCGCTTTTTAGGGTTGCGCGTCGGTGTGATTGTGTCCGGCGATGACCCGCAGGAAAAAAAATCTACCTACCAAAGCGACATCGTTTATGGCACCAATAACGAATTCGGTTTTGATTACCTGCGCGACAACATGGCGTTCACCGCCGACAATCGTTTTCAGCACGGGCTGGGGTTTGCCATCGTAGATGAAGTGGATTCCATTCTCATAGACGAGGCGCGAACGCCGTTGATTATTTCCGGACCCGCCGAAGAAAGCACCGACCTATACACCCACCTCAACAAAATCGCCCCGCACCTGCAGCGTCAGCAATCCGATACCGAGTCAGTTGCCCATTCAATTGATCATTCAACTGAAATGGCATCGGGGGATTTCACCTTAGACGAGAAAACCCGGCAAGTGTCGCTGACCGAGCAAGGTCATGAAATGGCGGAGAAATTGTTAGTGGAAGACCAACTATTACCCGTTGGCGGTAGTTTGTATGAAATCGGCAACCTTAATCTCATGCAACATTTATACGCCGCCCTGCGCGCCCATAATTTATATCAAAAAGATGTCGCCTACATCGTGCGCGACGATCAAATCGTTATCATTGACGAATTCACCGGTCGCATGATGGCTGGAAGACGCTGGTCGGACGGATTGCACCAAGCGATTGAAGCCAAAGAAGGAGTCACCATCCAGCAAGAAAATCAGACGCTGGCGGCAATCACTTTCCAAAACTACTTTCGCCTATACCAAACGCTCTCCGGCATGACCGGTACGGCCGATACCGAATCTGCCGAATTCGTGCAAATCTATAACTTGGAAGTCGTCATTATTCCGCCCAACCGCCCGATGATTCGCGCCGACGATGCGGATTTGGTCTATCGCACGCAAGCAGAAAAACTCACCGCCATCACCGCCGGAATAAAAGACAGCCGAGCGCGCAATCAGCCTGTATTGGTAGGCACCGCTTCCATTGAATCCTCCGAATTGCTTTCAAAATTGTTAGACGACGCCAAAATCCCGCATAAAGTGTTGAACGCCAAACACCACGGCGATGAAGCAAATATCATCGCCGAAGCCGGACGCCCAGGTACGGTGACCATCGCCACCAACATGGCAGGACGCGGCACCGACATCGTACTCGGCGGCAATCTTGAATTGGAATTGAGCAACCTTGCATCCGAATCGGATGCGACACGCGCGCGTGCTGATTGGAAATTGCGCCATCAACAAGTCATTGATGCCGGCGGGTTACATGTACTTGGTACCGAAAGAAACGAATCCCGCCGGGTGGATAATCAATTGCGTGGGCGTTGCGGACGCCAGGGAGATCCCGGTTCCAGCCGATTTTATCTTTCGTTAGAAGATAATTTGATGCGCATTTTCGGCTCCGAGCGCATCTCTGGATTGATGCAAAAACTCGGTATGGAAGCCGGCGAGGCGATAGAACATCCGTGGGTAACCCGCGCCATTTTGAACGCGCAGATGAAAGTAGAAGGACACAACTTTGATGCGCGCAAGCAACTGCTGGAATACGACGATGTCGCCAACGAACAACGCAAGGTCATCTATCAACAACGCAATATGTTGATGGAGAGCGATGACATTTCCGAATACATCGCCTACACCCGCGAACAAGTAACCGCCGCCGCCATCAATCGCAACCTCCCGCCCAATAGCCTGGAAGAGCAATGGAATGTGGCGGCGTTGGAGCAGGATTTGGAAACCGATTTCGGAGTCAAATTGCCGCTCGCACAGTGGTTGGATGAAGACGATACGTTACACGAGGAAACTTTACGGCTAAAAATCCAACGCACTCTCAGCGATGCGATTGCGAATAAAGAAGAACGAGTCGGCGCGGAAGGCATGCGGCATTTTGAAAAGGCGGTGATGCTGCGCGTGCTGGATGAGCAATGGAAGGAGCATTTGTTTAACATGGATCATCTGCGTCAAGGTATTCACTTACGCGGCTATGCGCAAAAAAATCCCAAACAAGAATACAAACGCGAAGCATATGAGATGTTTACGCAGATGTTAGAGAATGTGAAGCTGGAAGTGATTTCAGTGCTTGCGCGTTTTCATATTCCAAGCGATACCGAGCTCGCCGAAATGGAAGTGCGTCGACAGCAACAACCGCCGATGAATTTTATTCACGGCGAAGGCAATTCTCCAACCGCCGCCCCGCCAGCGCCATCCGTACGCGGCAATCGACGAGTGGCCGGCACTTCCCGCGAGAAGACGTTTGTGCGCAGAGATAAAAAAGTCGGACGCAATGATCCGTGTCCATGCGGCTCGGGGAAAAAATATAAACAATGTCATGGGAAACCGTGAATCTGCTAATTAATCGTGCGGGTAGTTAAGCGCGTTATGCGCTATTTTTTTTCTGCTATATTGCACATTTACTTTTAGAATGGAGGCGTTACAATGAAAATTGACATCAAAATTACCCGTAAAATTCTCGCGCAAATCGGCGTTTTGGTTGTTGCTGGCGGAGTTTTGCAAGGCGTATTTCTGGGTGGGAGTCAAATACCGATAGCGGCGATGGTAATGGGTGTTATTTTAATGGTAGTTGCTTCATTGAGAATTAAATCATGACTATCGTGTCACCACTGACTATTCGCACTAATGTTGTAGCGTAATTTTGATGGTTTTGCTTTGGATAGAAGGAAAACAAAACGAACGAAAAAGAAACGCAGAAAAAATAAAGCGCGCAGTTTAAACGAATTATCTATGCCAGCGAAAATAAAAAAATCGCCCCTCGCGCCTGCATTCTTTCCCGCATTGCCATGCATAGACGGCGTACGGTTGGCAAGCGTTGAAAGTGGTGATAAATATCAGGAGCGCGATGATTTAATGTTGGCGGTGGTGGACGAAGGCGCGAGCGTCGCTGGCGTGTTGACCCAATCCGCTTTTGTCGGTGCGCCGGTGGAATGGTGTCGGCGGCAGTTGTCCGAGCCTTTGTCATCGCATGCCCCACGCGGGTTAATCGTCAACGCCGGCAATGCCAATACAGCCACCGGCGAAGCCGGGCGGCGGCATGTGATGGATATTTGTCAAGCGGTGGCAGTTTTGATGGCTTGTCGCCCTGAACAAATATTGGCAGCATCCACCGGCGTGATTGGCGAGCCGTTGGCAGTGGGCAAAATTATTGCCGCAGTGCCGCAATTGGTATCGTCATTATCCGCCAGCCATTGGGCACAATCGGCCGCCGCTATATGCACCACCGATACTTATCCCAAAGGCGCGACCGCCAGCGCAATGATTGCCGGTAAAAAAGTCATCATCAACGGCTTCGCCAAAGGCTCCGGCATGATTGAACCGAATATGGCAACCATGCTCGCCTTCTTATTCACCGACGCCGTCATCCCGCGCAGCGTATTGCAGTTGTTGTTGGTGGATAGCAACGAGCAATCGTTCAACGCCATCAGCGTAGACGGCGATGCCTCCACCAGCGATACTTGCCTGCTATTCGCCACCGGCAAAGCCGGTAATTCGCCGCCAACCCATGCCGATGATCCGATGTTAGTTGATTTTCGCCGTGCGTTAGAATCGGTGATGATCGATCTTGCGGTGCAGGTGGTGCGCGATGGCGAGGGCGCGCAAAAACTAATTACCGTGGAAGTGCGCGGCGCTGAAAATTACCACGCCGCCAAAACCGTGGCCAAATCCATCGCCAATTCGCCGCTAGTGAAAACCGCCATCGCCGGCGGCGACGCCAACTGGGGGCGGATTATAATGGCGGTGGGTAAATCGGGCGTGCGCCTCACAGCCGATGCGCTCGCCATCTCCATCGGTGGAACGCCAGTCGCCGCGCATGGTCGGCGCGTAGATGATTATGACGAAGCAATACTCAACCGACATCTTGCCGGCAAAGAAATTCACCTCGCGGTGGACTTAGGCGTGGCGGACGGCAGCGCGCGAATATGGACTTGCGACCTAACCTGCGATTACATCCGAATCAATGCCGACTACCGCTCCTGATTCGAGATTGCATGTCGCGGTTGGAATTTTGTATCGCGCTGATCATCGTTTGTTGGTTCAGCAGCGCGTGCCGGGTGCGCTATGCGCCGGGCAATGGGAATTCCCCGGCGGCAAGATAGAATCTGGCGAGTCACCGCGCACGGCGTTGGCGCGCGAACTGCACGAAGAATTGGGAATCGCTGTGCGATACGCCCGACGGTGGCTGCAGTTGCCGTTTGATTATCCGCACGCGCGCGTGTGGCTGGAGGTTTTCGTGGTGGATTCTTATTCCGGCCAAGCGAGCGGGCAAGAAGGGCAGAATACGAAATGGCTGACCGCCGCACAAATTCGCCAGCTGGATGTCCTAAAGGCGGTGCATCCGATATTGGATGCTTTGGATACTGCGGAAAATGTCTGGGATGCCGGGGATGCGGGGAATATGAAAGATACGCAAGAAGTGCAATCCACTTCATCCACCTAAACGCTGGCGGAAAAGGAAATATCACATGCCACTTTAACCAAATAATTTCAAATAAGTTTGATGCAACGCCCGCACTTGCGGTTCAATCGCAGCGATGGCGCCGTTATTATCAATAACATCATCCGCCACCGCCAACCGATTTTGCTCGCTGGTTTGATTTTCCATAACGCGCTCAATTTCCGTCCGCTGCATGTTGCGCGATTGCTGCAATCGTTTCATCCGAGTATCAACGGTGCAAGCAACCGTCACCACCCGCTCCATTTGCCGATACTGGTTACTTTCCACCAACAACGGAATCGTCAGAATGCAATAGCAACCCTCATCCTGCCGCGCGCGGGCATACATTTCCGCACGAATAGGCGGATGCAAAATGGCTTCCAGAAATTCCCGTTGCGGCGATGAGTTAAACACGATTTCACCAAGCCGCTTGCGATCAATCCGCCCCTCCGCATCCATCACCCGCCCACCAAAACGCGCCACGATTTCCTCAAATTGCACCGTCCCCGGCTCACTCAACTCCCGCACGATACGGTCAGCATCCACAACCAGAACGCCCAGCGCAGCAAAACAATCAGCCACAGCAGATTTGCCACTACCAATACCACCGCTCAGCCCAACCCTCGCCGCCATTATTGCTCCGTCATTATTGTTGTGCCGTCATTATCGTTGCGGGTTAAAAAACCCACTAAAATACTTGGTTTTGTGATATGCTCGCATTTCTTCACTGGTTTGTTTTATTTTCTTTGCGAAATCAACGAATTATCCGCAACCTACTGGCTTATTTTATGCGCTTAACGACCAAAGGACGCTATGCCGTGACCGCGATGATTGATCTGGCGATACATCAGCCGGACGGTCCGGTCACGCTCAAAAGCATATCAGAAAATCAGGGGATTTCGCTGTCTTATCTGGAGCAGTTGTTTGCCATGTTGCGCCGTAATAATCTGGTCAAAGGTGCGCGCGGTCCTGGCGGCGGATATTTGCTGGCGCGCAATGTTGATCTCATCAGCATGGCGGACATCGTGGTGGCGGTGGATGAGCCGCTGGACATCACCAAATGCGATGGCCGCCAAGATTGCCACGCTGGTAAGCGTTGTTTATCGCATGATTTGTGGAGCGAGTTGAGCAATCAGTTATACACTTTTCTCCACGGTATCCGGCTGGGAGATATGTATCGGATGCATGATGGCCGGTCGGCGCATGGAGTCGACATGCCTAACGATATGTCCAATCAAGCAACCAACAATTTGCGCCGCAACAACGCAACGCATGTCTCGATGCCGCCCATGAGTCGCTCGTAAATACGACCACGCGCCATGAAATTATTTAGTTGAAACTATTTATCCCGAAACTATTATTCCGTATCCCATCATGACCACTGAAAAAGATCTAACGAAGCTCATTCAGCGTGAATACAAAGAAGGTTTTGTAACCGAAATTGACACCGACACGCTGCCGCCCGGTTTGGATGAGGAGGTCGTCAGAACCATTTCCGCGCGCAAGGAAGAGCCGGAGTTTATGTTGCAGTGGCGTCTGGATGCATACCGCCGCTGGCTTTCCATGCCGCAACCGCAATGGGCGCAGGTGAGCTATCCGCCGATTGATTATCAAGCCATCAGTTATTATTCTGCGCCCAAACAAAAAGAGTTGTTAGATAGTTTGGATGAAGTGGATCCGATACTCCTGGAGACTTATGAAAAACTCGGCATTCCCATTGACGAGCAAAAAACATTAGCCGGCGTCAAGGTGGCGGTGGATGCGGTGTTTGATAGCGTCTCGGTGGCTACCACCTTTAAGAAAACCTTGCGGGATGCCGGGGTGATTTTTGGTTCGTTCTCCGATGCGGTTAAAGAATTTCCCGAGCTGGTGCAGCGTTATCTCGGTAGCGTGGTGCCGGCTGGCGATAATTTTTACGCGGCCTTAAATGCAGCGGTGTTTAGCGACGGTTCGTTCGTATATATCCCCAAAGGAGTGCGCTGCCCGATGGAGTTGTCCACCTATTTCCGCATCAACACCATGAACACCGGGCAGTTTGAACGCACCTTAATCGTCGCCGATGAAGATAGCCATGTTAGTTATTTAGAAGGCTGCACCGCCCCGATGCGCGATGAAAATCAACTACACGCCGCAGTGGTGGAATTGGTGGCGATGAAGGGCGCGCAGATTAAATACTCCACCGTACAGAATTGGTATCCCGGCGATGAGCAAGGTCGCGGCGGTATTTATAATTTTGTCACTAAGCGCGGTGCATGTCGCGGCGCGGACGCTAAAATATCATGGACGCAAGTAGAAACCGGTTCTGCCATCACTTGGAAATACCCCAGCGTTCTGCTGGAAGGAGATCGTTCCATCGGCGAATTTTATTCGGTCGCGCTAACCAACAACTACCAACAAGCCGACACCGGCACCAAGATGGTGCACATCGGCAAAAACACCAGTAGCACGATTATCTCCAAAGGCATATCCGCCGGCCATGGGCAAAATACTTACCGCGGCTTGGTTAAAGTAATCGCCAATGCCGATGGCGCGCGCAATTATTCGCAATGCGATTCGCTGCTAATGGGCGATCAATGCGGCGCGCACACCTACCCCTACATGGAAATCAAAAACCCCACCGCAGTAATTGAACACGAAGCCACCACCTCACGCATCGGCGAAGATCAATTGTTTTACTGCCGCCAACGCGGCTTATCCGAAGAGGATGCGCTATCCATAATCGTCAATGGATTTTGCAAGGAAGTGTTTAAGGAGCTGCCCATGGAATTTGCCGTGGAAGCGCAAAAGTTATTGGGGATTAGTTTGGAAGGGGCGGTAGGGTAATCGTCTGTGTTGATGATTTTAACTTGGAAGAAACAATGGCAATGTATTTAAATTGGGCGGAACAAGTATTGAAAAAACCCCCTGCACCTCTGACTGCCAGTGAGATTTGGGCATGCATTAAGCGTGATGCCCTGGACACGCAACACCCCTACAGCAACAAATACCCGAGCTCAACCATAAATTCTTTGATTACCCATGATGTGAATGATGATTCTGTTAACTCACGTTTTGTTATCGTAGAAGGTGAAAAACCGAGGAAGTTTTTTCTCAAAAAACGAAAGCATGAAATTGATTCCGTTAAGGATGAAATAATTCACGACAATTCATCGACAACAAATACATCACCAAGAAACTTGACCGCAAATTATAAAGAGATAGATTTGCATCCGTTGTTAGCGCATTTTGTGCGCAGTGATCGTAGTTTGTTTGGCGAATGGAAAGTATATACAAAAACCATCAACCACAGTAAAAGCAAAGGAACAGGATATAGCGAATGGTTGCATCCCGATATGGTTGGTGCAAGTTTTCCCTTCGGGAATTTGGATAGTGGCATCATTAGTCTGGGAAAATCACTAAACGTTAATGCCATTAAAGTGTTCTCGTTTGAATTAAAAAGGGAAATAAACAAGGGAAATTATAGAGAATGCTTTTTCCAAACGGTATCTAATTCATCATGGGCGCATGAAGGTTATCTTGTTTCTTCTAAAATAGCCGATGATGGGGAACTTCGCCAAGAATTAGAGCGATTAAATAATGCTTTTGGTATTGGAATTATTAACTTAAATGTCGAGGATATTTATTCTTCTTCCGTGTTGTTTGATGCTACACCAAAAGACGATATAGATTGGGAAACGATAAATAAGTTATACACAATCAACAAAGATTTCAGTTCCTTTATTGATAGACTGGATAAGGATATTCGTTCCGATGAAGTGCATGAATCTAAATACGAACCCTTTATAGAAGATCTGACTGAGTATATCTGCAAGACATTTAAATAAACCTTAAAACAGAACATCAATTATGCTAACCATCAAAAATTTATCCGCCGGCATTGACGGCAAACCCATTCTCAATGGCATTGATCTTGAGATTGCCGCCGGAGAAGTGGATGCCATAACAAACCGTGAAACGCCAAGAGAGTGCGTGGATGAATTCATAAATCCTTGGAAAGGATTTGGGAGTAAAATGAAATGAATACTGATAACTTCTGGGGAGACAAGGTGGAATATGTTCAAAAGTTGGCTAAAGAAGTAGCCGACCTCAAAGGCGTGATGCAGGACATCTCACAGCAAGTCCGGCGCATTGAACGACGTATTGATTTGGTTCTGCCAGAAGGTAGGCGAGCGAAAGAGCGCAAGGTGGTTAGCGGAGACCATTCGGGGAAAGCCCCGACAATGAGCGAAAATCAGGCGCATCAAACCATAGATAAACTCAAAGAATGTCTTTACCAGGACAAGCCTATTGATTCGGAATTACGCAATATGACGGTGAAGCACGGGCTCACCCCCATCGCGCGCGTATTGGGAATGACCAATAGTGCGCTACCGCCCAAGAGCAAGTTGATTCTCAATATCATCACCAGAATTCGCCAAAGCGCGATGCTGACCGAAAATATTCGCAAAATGCCGCACGTAGCCGAAGACAAAAAACATTATGGAGATAGAAACAATGCTAACCATTAAAAACCTATCCGCCGGCATTGAAGGCACGCCTATTCTTAATGGTATTAACCTTGAGATTGCTGCCGGCGAAGTGCATGCCATTATGGGACCCAACGGCTCGGGCAAGAGTACGCTCGCAAATGTTTTAGCCGGGCGTGATAACTATGAAGTTACCGGCGGCTCGGTTATCTATAACGGGCATGATTTGCTCTCTATGGAGCCGGAAATTCGTGCGCGGGAAGGGGTGTTTCTTGCCTTTCAATATCCGGTTGAAATTCCCGGCGTGACGAATATGTATCTGCTGAAAGCATCCATCAACGCCATCCGCAAGCATCGCGGTGAGGAAGAGTTGAATGCCGTGGAATTTCTCAAACTGATTAAGCAAAAAGCGGCGCAGGTTAAAATGTCCGAGGAGTTTTTATATCGCGCCATCAATCAAGGTTTCTCCGGCGGCGAGAAAAAACGCAACGAAATTTTACAGATGACTTTGCTAGAGCCGCGCCTCAGCATTCTGGATGAGACCGATTCAGGTCTTGATATTGATGCCCTAAAAATTGTAGCCGAAGGAGTGAACACGCTGCGCCACGCCGACCGCGCTATGTTAGTAGTGACGCATTATCAGCGGCTTTTGGATTACATCGTGCCGGACTTTGTGCATGTCCTTCATCGTGGGCGCATCATTCGCTCCGGTGATAAATCCCTGGCGTTGGAGCTGGAGCGTAAAGGATACGGCTGGCTTGGTGATAATCCGACGCAGCCGACCAAACCGATGCAGCCAAGCGCGGCTTGAATGTTATGAACCCGGCCACCGAATACTATCTCCACCAGTATCAGGCGCTTGCCGATGCGTTACCCGGCCGCCAATTGGATTGGTTGCAAGCACAGCGCCGCGCTGGATTGGCGCGATTTGAAGAAGTCGGTTTTCCCACGCAACGAGATGAGGATTGGCGGTATACCACGGTCAAGCCCATCACCGTGAAAAAATTTCATGGAATAGAATACACCGCAAAACAAGACATCAATCTCAAGCCCTTCGCAATTGCCGGGTTGCAAAGTCACCGATTAGTTTTTGTGGATGGCTTATTCGCTCCGCACCTGTCTGATGATTGTTTAGCCGTGAATGAAAAGAACGCCGGGGTGATGGTTGATTCTCTGGCGCGGGTGTTGGAGCAGCAACCTGAATTGATAGCGCAAACTTTCGGCTCGGCAACCCCGCGCAACCGCCACGGTTTCACCGCCTTGAATAACGCCAGCAGCCGCGATGGCGTGGTGCTGCGGCTTGCGGAAAATACAGTGCTTGCCTTGCCGATAGAGATGCTGTTTATTAGTTGCGCCGAGCAATGCATCACTCAGCCGAGGAACTTGATTATCGCCGGCAAGGCAAGCAAGGCACGAATCATTGAACGCCATGTGTCGGTTGATGACAACAGCACTTTTACCAATAGCACCAGCGAAATCATCCTCGGCGAACAGGCAGAAATTGACTACTACTTAGTGCAAACTCAATCGGCGGCGGCCTATCATGTCTGCGGCATGTGGGTGAAGCAGGCGCGCGCCAGCAGATTCAGCTGCCGAACCATCACCCTCGGCGGTGCGTTGGTGCGCAACGACCTCGGCGTGCAACTGGACGGCGAGCAAGCCCATTGCGACATGGTCGGGCTATATAACCCAGTCGGCGTCCAGCATGTGGATAATCACACCACCATGATACACGCGGCAGAAAATTGCACCAGCCGCGAGTTATACAAAGGCGTACTCGCGCAACGTTCGCGGGCGGTGTTTCACGGTCGCATCGTAGTCCGTCCGGGCGCGCAGAAAACTAACGCCGCGCAGACCAATCACAATTTGCTATTGTCACAGAACGCCGAAATTGACAGCAAGCCACAATTGGAAATCTACGCCGACGATGTCAAGTGCTCTCATGGCGCGACGGTCGGGCGGATTGACACTGACTCACTGTTTTATCTACGTTCGCGCGGCCTAGACGAAGCCCGTGCGCGTGCGCTGTTAACTTTTGCTTTTGTCAACGATGTAATCGGTGAAATCGAAATCAGCGAACTCAAAAATTCGCTGGAAAACATGCTCACCACGCGCTTGGCAACCATTCACAATCATCCCTCCACGACTTAATTCCCGGAACGCAGCAATGAAACATGTCAACCTATCCCCCGAACTTGAACAGAAAAAGAAAGAAATCATGAAGCAGTTTCGTGAAGACGAAAGCGCAGCAGACGCTCGGGAAGAATCTACGATGGCATCGCCAAGCGAATCAGGCGCATCAGATGAATCAAGTAAATCAAGCAAACCGGACGCGGAAGTTATTCGGCAGCGCGTTATTGAAGCCCTCAGAACTATTTACGATCCGGAAATACCGGTTAATATTTATGACCTCGGGCTAATCTACCGAGTAGAAATCAAAGACGGTTTCGCCGAAGTGGATATGACCCTAACCTCGCCGGGCTGCCCGGTGGCGCAAACCTTCCCCGGCATGGTGGAAGGCGCGGTCAAACTGGTGCCGGGCATATCCGATGCGGTGGTGGATTTGGTGTGGGAGCCGCCCTGGACGCAGACATTGATAAGCGAAGCGGCGCGATTGGAACTGGGTCTGATTTGATCAAGTTTAATTTGATTAAATTTAATTCGGTTAAGTTTGATTAGAATAGCCCGATTTGAACGACTGGATGCGCACCCTAAAAACAAAGCCCTGAAACATTTCCCTAACATAAAAGACTGATATGAGCGATTGGATGAACATCATCTCGGTTAGCGACTTACCGCCCGGCGAACATACCGTGGTAGAAATTGAAGGCGCGTCCATCGCCTTGTTTAACCTCGCCGGCGAATTCTACGCCATTGAAGATGTATGCACTCACGACGGCAGCGAAATCGCCAGCGGTTGTATCGTAGGCGGCGCGATTGAATGCCCGCGTCATGGCGCCAGATTTAACATCAAAACCGGCGCGGTCACCGCCCCGCCAGCATATGAACCGGTGGATGTTTTTCCAGTGCAGGTGGTGGACGGCGTGGTGCAAGTGCGCGATGATCGCTGGGACTAATCGGTTGTGTACTCTCCCGTCTGATTCCTAAAAATTTCTAAAGGAATCAGTCCGGAGAGTAAATGCGCCGCAGTGCCAGAACTTGCTGTTTGACATACCCATAAACTTGCACGCTCCGCTACTTCAGCCTCCGCCACTGCCGGCAAAGATGTGGTAATACTTAAGAAAATCCTGCTGGTTGGTCTCGTGGGCTTTGTAAAAATCCGACACACAATGAAACGCAGAGTAGCGTTTCTGCCTAACCAAATCATATTCCCGAAGCAGAAACCGCCACTTGCTCAAATAGTTGCGATTCAAGGTCTTATCGT
>WASV01172301.1_pt1 | contig 19021 bp, 16 predicted proteins | sample 5698531 | NCBI WGS metagenome assembly WASV01 (sample SAMN11175559, study PRJNA528189) | sponge metagenome | isolation source: marine sponge | host: Myxilla | place: Antarctica: Western Antarctic Peninsula, King George Island | collected 2013-01 | reverse complement strand
GCCCCGCTCTTCCGGCTGTAATGGACGATAGGTTTGCATAACAACACCTTATTGGATAAGGGTTTCACTTAGTTTGTGAACTTAGATTATTGTATTTTCATGCCGCAAGATATTTGGAACGCCGCCACGCCGCAAACCCTGCGTCCAGGCTCACCATACGCTACCATTCCCACTTACGCGGGAAAAGCAGCACATTGTCCCAATTTGGTATAAATTTGACACTCATTTGAATCGCAACCAACCCATCCCAGCCATCGTAGTCAAGGAAAATTATTCAAGCATTCTGCTGGCTGTATCAAGTAAGCGGCAACTCATTGGCAGATACGCGTGTGGTATAGGAATGGTATTCTTATCGCTATGATTTGCGACTGCATTGTTGTAGGGTATGCTGACTACATCACTAAGAGGAGAATTGAAATATGAAACACATGAATATAAAAATGAATAACTGGGCGATGGTGGCGGTGCTTATGCTGTCGGTTGCCTGGGTAAATACCGCTAACGCGGAAGGTTGCGGCTCGGATGATGCCATCATCATTCCCACGCACAACTGGTCAAGCCAAATTGTTATGTCCCATGTCGTCGGGCAACTGTTTGAAAAGTTGGGTTGTACTGTGGAATACACTTCCACCGACAGCCAAGCGGTATACGAAGCAGTGCGCATCGGCGATGCAACCATTGAATTGGAAGTTTGGGAAGGATCTTTCGCCACCTCGTTTAACACCGCATTGGATAAAGGCGGCATTCTGGACGCTGGCAGTCACGCAGCGGTAACCCGCGAAGAGTGGTGGTATCCCGAATATGTTGAGGAATTGTGCCCTGGTCTGCCGGATTGGGAAGCACTGGCTGCTTGTGCGCAGAAATTTTCGCGCCCCGATTCCAGTGGCAAAGGCGTGTATGTGGACGGGCCGGTGGAATGGCTGCATGATGTTGCGCGAATTGATGCCCTCGGCATGGATTTCAAGCAAATTAATGTCGGCAGTGCCGCTGCACTATGGGCTGAATTGGAAGCCGCCGCTAAGAAAAACGAGCCAATCGTTATGTTCAACTGGTCGCCCAATTTCACCGATGCGTTATACGGCGGCAGTTTCATTGAGTTTCCGGCTTTCCACGAGAAATGCAAAACTGATGCATCTTGGGGCGTTAATCCATCTGCGACCAACGATTGCGGCAGCCCGGCTGGCGGTTATTTGAAGAAAGCGGCGTTTCACGGAATGCCCATTAAATGGCCGGCCGCCTACAAAGCATTGACGCGCATCAGTTTCACCACCAACCAAATTGGTACGATGGCGGTGTTTGTTGATGTGGATGAGTTGGAGCACGACGAAGCCGCCGCTCGCTGGATTGAGGAAAACGAAGAGGTTTGGAATTCGTGGTTGTATGCTTCGCAATAAAAGTTGACTTCACAATAGTGTTGCAACAATGCCATCATCAGCAATATCTGATGGTGGCATTTTTTTATCAGTGCGATAATAACGGCGATACGCAAATGCCCGGTTGCTCAGTCGCCGGGTCGCCGAGTTATTGGGGCGTGGTTCAAAGATATAATTTCGTAGAATACCAATCCGCAAAAAACAAACTAACCATCCAAAAATAAACCATGTCACAACCCGTAATCCGTTGCCGGTCGTTATACAAAATATTCGGCGTTGACCCCGCTGACCTTATAAAAGATGCATCGGGCGTCGTTTCGCCTGCCATTTTTGCGCGCCCGGGCGTGGTGACGGCGGTTGATAATGTCTCATTAGAAGTCATGCGCGGCGAAATACTGGTAGTGATGGGATTATCCGGTTCGGGGAAATCCACCTTGGTTCGTTGTCTTTCTCGGTTGATTGAATCTTCTTCGGGCTCGGTGGAAATTGAAGGCGAAGATTTGCTTGCTATGTCGGAGAAAGAATTGATTGAGCTGCGTCGTAGCAAGATGGGAATGGTGTTTCAGAATTTTGCGCTGCTACCGCACAGAACGGTGCTGGAAAATATTGCGTTTCCGTTGCAGATGCGCGGAATGAAGCGTCGTGAATATGTTGAGCGTGCGCAAAAAATGATCGCGCTGGTCGGGTTGGATGGCAAGGAAAATAATTTCCCCCGCGAATTATCCGGTGGTCAGCAACAGCGCGTTGGCATCGCCAGATCGCTCGCCATAGAGCCGGATATTTGGTTTCTGGACGAGCCATTTTCCGCCCTTGACCCGCTCATTCGCAAGGAGATGCAAGATGAATTTTTGCGACTCCAATCCATACTCAATAAAACCATCGTTTTTATCACCCACGATTTTGACGAAGCCCTCAAATTAGCCGATCGCATCGCCATCATGTTTCACGGCAAAGTGGAGCAAGTGGATAAACCCGAAAATATCGTGCTCAACCCGGCCACCGATTATGTGCGAAAATTCACTAGTGATGTGCCGCGTGAAAAGGTACTTAACGCTGGCTCTATTATGGATGCATATATTGAAAAGTCGCCCGAACAAGCGCCCGAACAACTGGCGAAGCGTACGGTGAAAGTGGGCGACCGCATTGACTCAATCGCCGCGTATATTCTTGGGCAGACCATGCCAGTGGCGGTGGTGGATGCGCATGCGAAAATAGTCGGTGTGTTGCATCAAAATAAAGTACTGAAAATTCTTTTTCCGGATGATGCGCAACCGCATGATACTCAACAGCAGGTACCAGCTATAAAATCCGCAGCTGATGAACCTGGGGATACGCCGCGATGAGGGAGTTGTTCCAGCGCGGGCTACGAGCGGAAAAACGGGTGGTCGGATGCTTGGTGCTTGGCTTAATAATCGTTTTGTTGGTGCTCGGTAAGGGCTTGGATAGAATACCGTCGTGGGCTGATGAACTGCCTCGGCATCTTGAAAAAAGCAGCATTGACACGCTTGGCGACGCCAGCCAAGCCTATACTGAAATTCTCCCGATGGATTTAATGTTGGACAAGGTGTTTTATTTTGTGCTGGACGATCTCGGGTTTTCAACGGTCACGCGATTTGTTTCCCGCAGCCTCAAGGAATTCATCAATATATTTGATAACCTATTGCTCGGCGGAAAAAAAGGTTTCGGTTTTGGTGGTACGCCGTGGTCGGTGATGTTGGTGATCTGCATGGTGCTCGGCTATGCGTTACGCGGTTGGAAATTGTCATTGCTATGCGGTGGCACGGTGTTGTATTGCACGGTATTCGGTTTATGGAAATTCACCATGCAGACGCTCGCTTTGTTAGCTGCAGCGGTGCCCATTTCTATCCTCATTGGCCTGCTGCTCGGCATACTCGCGTATCAAAAAAAATCGGTGGAAGCCACGCTACTGCCTGTTATGAACATCGCCCAGACACTCCCGCATTTTGCCTATCTAATTCCAGTGGTAGTATTTTTTGGCATCGGCCATCAAACCGGCGTAATCGCCACCATCATTTTTGCGGTGCCGCCCATGGTGCGCTTAACCTTGTTAGGGCTACGCAAAGTCCCGCCGGAAATTGTTGAAGCGGGAAAAATGGCAGGCTGCACGCACATGCAATTATTAACCCGCGTACAATTACCCAGTGCCCGCAATGAAATCCTATTAGGAGTCAACCAAGTCATTATGCAATGCTTGGCGATGGTGGTAATCGCGGCGTTCATCGGCGCATCTGGTCTTGGTTATCGCCTATTGCACAAACTGCAAACTCTCAAGATTGGGCAGTCGTTGGAAATTGGTATCGCCATCGTTTTGTTGGCGGTGATTTTGGATGGATTATCGCGCGCCTGGGCGGAAAAAAAGCGGGATTACACCGCCAACTTGCCGTTCTATATTCGTTTCAAATATTTCATATTGATGATCAGCATGGGCGTGGGCGCGTTTATCGCTTCCCAATATTTCCCGGTTTTGGATACCATGCCGCGTGACCTTGCGATTTCCTACGACAAAACTTGGGACGCGCTGGTTGATTGGATTGTTATCAATTGGTCTGATGGTTTAACTTCCTTTCGCTATTTTCTGATCCTCAACATTCTCACCCCGCTACGCGACGCGCTTTTGTATATGCCGTGGATTGCCGTGCTAACGCTGATTGGCGGGCTCGGGCTGATCCTCGGCGGGTGGTATTCGGCCGCACTGACGCTCGGATTCTTCGGTTTTGTTGCGCTCACCGGTTGGTGGGATAGGGCGATGATTACCGCGTATATGGTGATTTTCGCCACCCTCATCTGCATCGTCATCGGTGTGCCGCTGGGAATTTGGAGTGCTATGAAAGAAAATCGCGCCAAAAAAGCGTTGTTTTGGTGCGATACATTTCAGACCTTTCCGTCGTTCGTATACATCCTGCCGGTCATCATGTTGTTTCAAGTAAACGACCTCTCGGCGATATTAGCGGTGATTGTTTATGCCATCAATCCGGCGATACGCTATACGGTTGAAGGGCTGCGCAATGTGCCGCGGGAATTGCACGAGGCGGTGACCATGGCTGGCTGCAGCCGCTGGCAACGCTTGGTTCAATTGGAATTGCCAGTTGCCACTCCGCACATCATGTTAGGCATCAATCAAACCATCATGTTCGCGTTTTCCATGGTCATCATCGCTGCCTTTGTCGGCACGATTGATCTTGGTCAGCAAATTTTCAAAGCGTTATCAGAGACTAATATCGGTAAGGGCGTGGTGTTGGGATTGTGCGTATCGTTCATGGCGTTGGCGGTTGATCATCTGGTTACCAGATGGTCTAAAGAACGCCGACAACTATTGGGGATGGATTAAGCGGATGGATCACTTGATTAATTATTTGCCGATATTTGTGTTGGCACTCACCGCCATCATACTGTTGTTCGCAACCGCCGCCGATGTCAAACAACAATTTGCCGGCATTGCTGACAGCTTCAATCGGCTGCGTCGTTCGTTGCAGGTTAATAGTAAACGCAATAAAAAACGCTTTTCATTGCAACGCATATTGTTGTGGCTCATCTTCTTGTTTTTGCTGTTGTATCTATTGGCGTATCAGCGAGTGCAAGATGCCATCGCTGTTCAACTTGTGGAAAGGGATATTAAGGAAGTTGTGGTGGGTAGTTTAATTATTCCTTATTCGGCATTTTTTCAATCCGCCTATCTCGCCGATGTTGGATTTTCCCGATCCAAAAAACGCATCCGCACGGCGGTCTCCATAAAAGGGAACATGTGGTCGGGATTTGATGTGCATATTGATGAAATCGGAATGGCTAACATCAACAAAATCACCGGCAAGAAATTCGTATTCTCGTACCTAACCGATGTCAATATCTTGCGACCAGCAATCAACCGTCACATGGATCAATTGGTGCGCGGCAAACAAATAGATCAATACGAAATTGAAACTTTTGATAATCGCGGACCCTACATTATCGTTGCGTTGAGTGAAAAAAATCGCGGTAAGGATAGCAAGACGGTAGCGACTGCGCTGGCAAAAGGATTGCACACCAACTTGACCACTGCTAACCAACTCAAAGTCAACCAAGTGATTATCAAGGTGGTTGATTATGATGCGTATATCGCCGACAAAACCATCAAAGTCATCGGGCGGGGGAAAGCCGGAAATTATTAACATGAATAATGGTTATGAATAATTTTCATGGCTATGTTTCATGTATAATTCCTGTCTAATTTCAGTATAATTTCCCGCATCACTCTTTTATTTCAATAATCTCATTCAAGGATAGCAAATGTTAGAATCCGTCATTGCCGTTATCTGCCTACTCCTCGGCACCGCCCTTGGTTGGAAGCTTGGTTCGCGTTCGCATGACGATGGCGATGCACAAAAAGTTACCAAATTGGAAGACGAATTGCAAAGCGTACGGGAAGCCGAAATAGTTTCGCGCACTAATCTGGAGAATTCAGAAAAACAATTTGAAGAAGACAAAAAACGATTAGGGGAAATCCGTGCGGAGATGGAGAACTCTTTCAAAGCAATGGCATCCGACATTACCAATCAGAATTCAAAAACTTTTTTACAGCAAGCGGGCGTGCAATTCAAATCGTTGCGCGACGGTACGGAAAAAGATTTGGATGAAAAGAAAAAATTGATTGATAAAAGTTTGTCGGGGATGAATGAAAAATTAGATAATATTCACACACAATCTACTAAACTAAAAGAAAGCATAGATACCAGTCAAAAAACCACTGCAGATCTTAGAGAAGACACCACAAAGTTGCGCGAAATTTTATCGTCTTCACAAAAACGCGGGCAGTGGGGCGAGCGAATGGTGGAAGATATTCTTGGTTTTATCGGCTTGCTGGAGAAAGTGAACTACACAAAACAAACGCAAGTGGAATCCGGTCAGCGTCCAGATTTTACTTTCATTCTTCCGCAAGGAAAAAAATTGAATATGGATGTGAAATTTCCACTTGCGCATTATGAAAATTATATCGCCGCGAATGATAATGAAGTGCGCGAAAGTGAGAAGAAGATTTTCCTAAAAAATGTGCGCAGTCATGTTCAATCGGTTTGCAGTCGCGAATACATCAATCCTGCTGAAGGCACGTTGGAATATGTGATGCTGTTCATCCCCAACGAATCTATTTACGGTTTTATCAATCGCGAAGACCCTGAGTTGATAGATTTTTCGTTGGGAAAACATGTCCTGTTATGTTCGCCGGTAACTTTGTATGCGATGCTATCGCTTATTCATCAAGCGACGCGCAATTTCACCATGAACGAACGCGCTTCGGAAGTGATGGGATTGGTCGGGCAATTTCGCAAACAATGGGATAAATATGTGGAGTCTATGGATAAAATGGGTAAGCGCATTGACGGACTCACACGAGATTTCCAAGAACTAACCACCACCCGCACGCGCGCATTGGAAAAACCGCTGGAAAAGATTGATGCGATTTCACTACCGACCGCCAAAGACGAGCCGGAGTTGTTGGAATAATGTCGCCACCGACGGGAACTTTGCCCGTTGATGCTGGTCTATGCATTAAATCAAGTGATTTGGTAGCGAGTATTCGGTGTCAAATCAATTTTCCCTTAAATCAAACCGTGAGGCAAACCATGAAACATACTATGAAAAACTATCTTCGCAATCTGGCTGGCGCATTTACATTTGCCGCACTGGCCGCCATGACCACCATGATGTTATCGGGTACCGCTTCTGCAAAAGAAGACCCGATATACACCGCGTATTTCAGCAACCTCGCCGCTGGCGGTTATGATGTCACCGCTTATTTCACCGAATCCAAACCAGTGAAAGGGAAAAAAGCATTTAAGACAAAACACGAAGGCGCAGAATGGCTTTTCGCCAGTAAAGAAAATCTAGATAAGTTCACCGCCGACCCGCAAAAATATGCACCACAATACGGTGGCTACTGCGCATGGGCGGTCTCTCAAGGAAACACCGCCAAGGGCGACCCACTCCTGTGGACTGTTCATGCCGATAAGTTGTATCTCAACTATAATCAAGAGGTCAATAAATCGTGGCGCGCCGATATAGATAATTTAATCGAAGTTGGCGATCAAAACTGGCCTTCGGTATTGAAATAGGTTATCGCTTCAAATTCCTATTTCTGCAACCCAACATCCGCGCCGGTCCGGTATTTCCCGACCGGCGATTTTTTTGCTGTGCCTTGGTTGAATCGCATCATCAATCTGAACCGTGCGGTATGCGGTATACTGCTTTGCGTTAATTACAGTAGGCATTAGCCACAAAATCCACCGCAATCCATGAACATTGTTTGGGAAGTATCGTTGCCGGTCTTCGGGCTTGGATTGTTCGGCTATGTCGCCACTCGCTTGGGGTATTTTTCGCGCGCCAACGCCGATGGTTTGGCAAATTTTGTATACCACTTTGCCGTGCCGCTGCTGTTATTCCGAACCTTTGCCAATGCCGAGCCATTCGTCGGCGGAGAGGTCAGCAACGGCATAGCAGCGTGGCGATTGTTGCTTGGGTATTACACACCGATGGCGATTTTCTACCTCGCCGGCATGCTGATCAGTCGTTATCTATTCCGGCGCGATTTCTCCGCCCAAGTGATTACTGGTTTCTCCTTTAGTTATGGCAACGCCATTCTCCTTGGCTTGCCGCTGACCTTGCTTACTTTCGGCGAAGAAGATTCCATTGCGTTTTTTATTCTGTTGGCTTTTCACGCGCTAATCGCTTTCACAATCACCACCATCGCCCTTGAATATGGACGCAGCGAAGGCATTTCTTTTCGCTTGCGGTTGGTGCGCATGGCAAAAGGAATTGCCACTAATCCCATTCTCATCGGCATCATCGCTGGCATCACTTTCAACCAATTCGGCTGGCACTTACCCGGACCGCTGGATGTCCTCAGCGGTTTTATGCAAAATGCGGTGACACCTTGTGCGTTATTTTCGCTGGGCGCAACCTTGACCGGATACGGCATGGCGGGACGTTTGAAGCAAACCAGCGTGATTATTTTCGCCAAGTGCGTGGCATTTCCGTTGGTGGTGTGGGTCAGTTGCCGTTATGTGTTCGGCGTTGATCAGTTATCAACCACCGTCGCTACGCTATTGGCAGCGATGCCGGCCGGAGTTAATGTTTTTATTTTCGCCGAACGTTACAATACCGCCCGAGCGATGGCGACCACTGTGGTATTTTTGTCCACCACTTTTTCATTGTTCTCCATTCCAGTGCTGTTGTATCTCATTGATTTATACGGATTGCGCTAACCGCATCCTGAAATTATGTTGCGTAAAATTATCTTGCGTTAAATCTCATGCCAAAAGACCAATCTATTATCAGAAACGTGACCATCAGAAACGCGACCCTTGAAGACGCGCAGACTCTTGCAGAATTCAATCGCAATATGGCAATGGAAACCGAAAACTTGGCATTGCTGCCAAAAGTTATTCTCAGTGGCGTCAAGGCGGTGTTGGAAAATCCCGCCCGCGGGTTTTATGTGGTCGCCGATATGCACGGAGATTTGGTTGCTTCGCTGATGGTGACTACCGAATGGAGCGATTGGCGGGACGGCGAATTCTGGTGGATTCAAAGCGTTTATGTGCAGCACGAATGGCGTCGCCATGGGTTATATGGTTTATTATATGCGCATGTAAAACAACTGGCTGAGTGCCGCGATAATGTGTGCGGTTTTCGTCTTTATGTGGAGCGCGCAAACCATGTTGCGCAAAAAACTTACCGTGCGCTGGGGATGATTGAAACTCAGTACAATCTATATGAACAACTCGTCAGCGGGCGCGAATTTTCGGAATAACCGCTTAACTTTTCGTTGAATTTCACTTAACTTTTTGTTAATTTTTAATTTACTTATTTTTCCCACCGTTATTATCCATGCAAGAAAATTACAATCAATTGCCACCAGTGAACGGACTTAATTTCGTTGAACTGTCGCCGATTTCATTCCTGTGCAGAGCCGCCGACACCTATCCCGAACACCCGGCGGTGATTTACCAGCAACGACAGTACACCTGGAAACAAACCGCCCAACGCTGCACGCAACTGGCGTCAGCCTTGCAGCAACTCGGCGTTACCACCGGCACCACCGTCGCCATGATGGCTGCCAACACGCCAGAATTGATAGAAGCCCACTACGGCGTTCCGATGTCTGGCGGCGTGCTCAACGCCATCAACACTCGGCTGGATGCAGAAACGATCGCGTATATTTTGCAGCACGGCGATTGCCGCGTGTTGATTACCGATAGCCACTTCTCGGCGGTGGTCAAGCGCGCTTTGTCGTCACTGAAAAACCCGCCGCTGGTGATTGATATTGTTGACACCCAAGCGGAGCCGCCGCAAGGCAATGGGGAAAGAGTAGGCGACATGAACTACGAGGAATTGCTGGCAAGCGGCGACGCCAAGATTGGTTGGCGCGATGCGCGTTGGCGACCCGAATCCGAATGGAACGCACTCACTTTGAACTACACCTCTGGCACCAGTGGCCGCCCAAAAGGCGTGGTCTATCATCATCGCGGCGCCTATTTAATGTCTATGGGCACCATCGCCGCATGGCAAATCGCCCAGCACCCGCGCTATTTATATACCGTGCCGATGTTTCACTGCAACGGCTGGGGGCATGTTTGGACGATGGCGGTGATGGGGGGAACTTTGGTGTGCAATCGCTTAATTCGCGCCGATGTAATTTTTGACGCCATCATGCAACATAAAATCACCCACTTTGGAGGGGCACCGATCCTCCTTTCTATGTTAGCCGATGCACCCGCAACCATGCGAAAAAACTGGCAACAGACCGTGGATTACACCGTGCAAGTCATGACCGCTGGTGCGCCGCCGCCGAGTAAGGTGTTGGAGAAAATCGAGCAACTTGGTTTTAATGTCACCCATGTTTATGGCTTGACCGAAACATTTGGTCATGTGATGTATTGCGATTGGCAGCAAGCATGGGAAAACCTTGATAAAGAAGCGCAAGCCGAACTCAAATCTCGGCAAGGCGTGCGCTTGCACACAATGGAAGCGGCGCGAGTGCATCATGTGGAAAGCGGTGAGCCGGTGCCAGCCGACGGCAAAACCATCGGCGAAATCGTGCTATCCGGCAACACCACCATGAAGGGCTATTACAAAAACACCGAAGCGACCGCCGAAGCGTTTAAGGATAACTGGTTTCACAGCGGCGATTTGGCGGTGGTGCATGCCGATGGCTACCTCCAAATCAAAGACCGACTCAAGGATATAATTATCTCCGGCGGCGAAAACATTTCTTCCATTGAAGTGGAGTCGGTGTTATACCGACACCCCAAAGTGGCGGCGGCTGCAGTGGTCGCCAAGCCCGATGAAAAATGGGGCGAAACCCCGTGCGCGTTTGTTGAATTGAAAGCCGGCGAATCGGCGAATGAAGATGAGATTATTGAATTCAGCCGAGCGCATCTGAGCGGTTACAAACGCCCCAAACAAATTATTTTTATGCAACTGCCCAAAACCTCAACCGGTAAAATACAAAAGTTCAAACTGCGGGAAATGGTGCGCGAAGGCAAATTATGAGCAAATTATGCGCGAGTTAGCAAGTTGCATCGCCACTACCAACCATGACGATTTTCACCCCTTCTTAATCTTCTTAACCATCTGATATAAACATGACTGAAATCAAAAAAATTGCGGTGCTCGGCGCCGGTACCATGGGCGCTGGCATCGCCGGTATATGCGCCAATGCTGGCTGTCAAGTGTTGCTGCTGGACATGACGCAAGAGGCGTGCGATGCGGCAAAACAAAAACTCATCGCCGGGCGCGCCCCAGTGGTGCAAGAGGTTGCGTTGCTGGATAACATTGCGACCGGAACCTTTAGCGATGATCTCGCTAAAATCGCCACTTGCGATTGGATTTGCGAAGTCATTGTGGAAGATTTATCCATCAAGCGCGCGCTTTTTTCCCAGATTGAAGCAGTGCGCGCCGAAGGCTCTATCATCACCACCAACACCTCCGGCATTCCGCTCGCAAGCATTTGCGCCGACATGCCCGCGCGATTGCAACAAGACATCGCTGTCACTCACTTCTTCAACCCGGCGCATGTCATGAAACTGGTAGAGCTGGTGCCTGGCGAACACACTCGTGATGAGATTATCGCCACCCTTAGCCGTTTCCTTGGGCAAAGTCTCGGCAAAGGCGTGGTGCACGCCAAAGATACGGTCAATTTTATCGGCAACCGCATCGGTTGTTTCTGGATGCTGGCCGGTTTGCACCTTGCGGAAAAAGCCATGCGCGAAGACGGTTTGAATATTGAAACCGTAGATGCCCTAACCGCCGCACCGCTCGGCTTACCAGCCACCGGGTTATACGGCTTGATTGACCTCATTGGCTTGGATGTCATGCACAATGTCGGCAAAAACTTGGATGCCAACTTGCCAGCTACCGACGCTGGCCGGCAATTTATGTCGTTCACCGAGCATGTTCAACGCCTACACGACCGCGGGCAATTAGGGCGCAAAACCGGCGGCGGGTTTTACAAACTAAACCGCCACGAAGACGGCAGCAAAACTATGGAAGTTTTTGATTTAGACGGCGACTGCTGGCGCAAATCGGTAACCGCGGAACTGCCACAAAACGAACAAACCCTCGCCGGATTATTCGCCGCCGACTCCGCCAACGGAAGATTTGTGCGCGATTTGCTCGCCACTACACTATGCTACGCCGCCGATTTGGTGCCGGATATTTCCAACGACATCGTCAATATAGACCGTGCGATGCGCTGGGGATTTGGTTGGAAGCAGGGACCATTTGAGATGATAGACCAACTCGGCGCGGCTAAATTGAGCGCACTCTGCAAAGATAATTCAATGTCATTGCCGAAAATGCTGCAAGTTCTGGAAGCCAGTAGCGCGCAAAGTTTTTATCGTAACGACGGCAGCGAATATCTAACCACCGACGGGAAATGGGCGAGCGTGCCTAAGTAGACATGAGGATTCCAAAATGAAAGTCCAATACCATCAACACGCCCCAACCGAGCCACTGGAGAAAATCGGACCCAACGGCCGCATCGGTTTGGTGGCATTAGCCACCGATATCAACATTGAAACCGACTTGCGGCGGATGGCACCGGATGGCGTAGAAATTTTTACCAATCGCGTGTTCAATCGTAACCCCACCACCGTGGAAAATCTGAAAGCCATGGCGCCGGACATCACCCGCGCGGCAAACGGCATTTTGCCCGAGAAACCGTTGGACGTTCTTATGTATGCCTGCACTTCGGGAACCGCAGTTATTGGTGAATCGGAAGTAATGCGATTGTTGCGTGCCGGCCGGGCGGCTGATGAAACAGCCGTCAATGATGAGTCCGTGCAAAACCAAATATCCTGCACCACCCCGGTTACTGCGGTGTTGACGGCGTTGGAACATTTTTCCGCGCGCCGAATTTCCATTTTGACTCCGTACATCCAATCGGTTAATCAGAAACTGGTGGAGTTTTTTCAAAGCCGAGATATTGAAATAATCAACATTCACGGCTTCGGCATGGAAAACGATACCGACATGACCGGCGTCAGCCACGATTCCATTTTCCAAGCCGCCATAACCGCATGCCACGAACACGCCGACCTACTATTCATCTCCTGCACCGCCTTGCGCGCCGCCGAAGTCGTCTCAAAAATTGAAAACAAAATAAACAAACCAGTCATCACCAGCAATCAAGCAATGATGTGGCATGCATTGAAATTACTGCAGCGTCCATTCCAAGTGCACGGCTTCGGGCGTTTATTCCAACTATAATCAAGCATACTGGTCAAGTGTTAGTGTGAACCGTTTAATATAGAACTGATAATTTTATGTAAAAGAATAGAGGACAATCATCATGGATTTCGCTGTCTGATTTAATGACAGGGTTGATGTTGGTTTTTCTGATTATCGTGGTCTTGATGCAGTATCAACAGTACACAACTTTGGTGCGTTACGAGAACACTAAAAAAGAAATTTACGATGATATCAATAAAAAATTCGCGCACGATAAGAATACCAAAAAAGTGATAATTTCAGAAGATTTAGTAGTTCGTTTTGTAGGGATTAGTTTGTATCAACGCAAAAAAAATTCATGCAAATGATATCGCCAATTTTGCACGACAGCAAAGATAGCATTCACATTTTTTAGCATTGTTCTATCGCTGGGCGGCTTGGTAATTTAGGCGAGCAAGTAAATGTCCAAGAGAAAATAAACACCTTACTTGCCGGTATCTTTGTGGCTTTTGTTCCTTCTATAAGAAAGGAATTTCATGACTTTGCCGAAAAAGTCGCTCGTGCAATTATTGATGCATTGAGCGAATCTATGAGTAAACTCAATGAAAAATTAGGCGAGCAATTAGGCGATAACTTTGGAAAATTTGCCGATGTAATTCCTAAACTGCTGGATTGGCAAGAGAATTATCAGGAAACCATTCAAGATACACAACAGCAACTTAAAGTACAGAGTGACGCCCTGAACAGATGATGCCACACAAAAATCACTGACTACTATTGCGGATGAAGTCGGGAAAATTTCTAACAGTTCAGACAACCTTGAACGCACAACTAAAATTATCACCGTCAGCCTAGCTAATGCTGTTGAAGGAATAGCAAAAATAAAAGCAGAGGCAGAGCAATTTAAAGCGGCAGAAAGTTTGAATAAAGTGGCTATCAACTCTAATATTCTTGATGATACTGCCAAACAACTTAATGAACATGTTGAAATGCTGAATGGTGCATTGGGAAGTGTAGGGCGTTTATCCGATACTCTCCAAGGCAAGGCAGAATCTATTAATGACAATAGGAAAGAAATTACAGAAGGCGTTGTAACGGAACTTGCCAAAAATTTGCGTGGAATATCTGAGGCATTGGTGCGGGATTATAAAACTGTACATAACGATGTGACATGCATTAAAATTACTCCAGTGTCCATTTCAAGTGCACAGCTTCGGGCGTTTATTCACACAATAACAAGACATCGCCCAACCAGATTCCCGCTAACACACTGCGGGAACGACGGCGGGAGGAAAGATTCCCGCTAACACACTGCGGAAACGACGGCTGGGGGAAATATTCTCGATAACATCCTGTGGGAACGATGTGCTTAGTCAATTTATTTCAAAGCAGCCGCCACTAATTTTTTATAACTCGGATCAGCTTTTTCGAATTGGGCAAGCATGCGCGATTGAATGCTTTTGTTTGCTTGTGATAAACCATCGGCAATATTATTGGCGAGTTGTTGTTTTTATGTATCGCTCATCAAACGATACAATTCACCTGCCTGCGTATAATTATCGTCTTCCCGATTATCGTGTATGCCAATCCAAGATTCTGCTAACGCCGGCATAGATGGTTCAGCAACCGCCCCATCTGGATTGGGTGCGTTGCGGTCATCGTTTGGATAAAAATTGGGCGTTTCATACTGATTTTTTGATAACGGACAACTTCCGGCCATCGCGCCATCCCGCTGATAATGATTCACCGGACACTTAGGATGATTCACCGGAATTTCATTATGATTGGTCCCAACCCGATAACGATGCGCATCTTGATACGCCATTAAACATGCCTGTAACATCCGATCAGGTGATGCACTGATGCCGGATACAAAATTACTCGGTGCAAAACATGCTTGTTCAATTTCAGCAAAGTAGTTACCAACATTGCGGTTTAATTCTAAGGCTCCAATCTCAATCAATGGATAATCTTTATGCCGCCAGATTTTAGTAACATCAAAAAGATTTTGTGGACTCGTCTGGGCTTGTTGATCAGTCATCATTTGTATTTCTACGCGCCAACTCGGATAATCATTACGTTCAATCGCAGTGACTAAATCTTGTTGTGCACCAAACGCGGGGAGTTTAGTCGCTTGTTCATTGGTCAAGTTTTTAATGCCTTGATTGGTTTTGAAATGCCATTTAATCCAAACTCGTGCGCCTTTATTATTATAAATACTGAAAGTTATCCCATTTCATCGGCGCGCATTTAAACTAACGACTGACTTTTTATCGAAACTTGTTCGGTCATAATCGTATCGTTCAATAAACTTACGCAAGCGTGAATTGAACGTAGGGCGGGGACTTCGGTGTGGGTTAGTTCGGCGAGCTCGATGACCGCGCTTAACATGGCATCAATTTCCAATGCTTTGCCGGCTTCAGCATCTTGCAGCATGGAAGTTTTGTGCTTGCCGACTTTTTCCGCGCCTTGCAGACGGCGTTCCATGGTTACGCGAAAACTGACCCCGAGTTTTTCGGCGACTTTTTGTGCCTCAATCATCATCGCCTCTGCCAGTTGTCGTGACAAAGGAAATTGGCAGATTCTATCCATGGTGGCGTGGGTAAGCGCGCTGATTGGGTTGATGCATAGATTGCCCCATAACTTCAACCAGATTTCGGCGCGGATGTCGTCCAACACCCATGATTTGAAACCAGCGGCGATGAATAGTTGGGCGATGCGGTTTGCTCGTTCGGAGTCGCTGCCATCCAATTCGCCGAGCGGAAAACCGAAGCCTTCAATATGCCGTATCACGCCCGGTTCGGTGATTACGGCTGCCGGATAAGCGACGCAACCGAGAATGAATGCCGGGTCAATCGTATCCGCCAGCACACCGCCAGGGTCAACCGCCGTTATCGTTCGCCCGCTGTATTCGCTTTGTGATTTTTGCTCGTGCGATTTTTCACTCTGCCCTTGTTGAAAATACCACCACGGAATGCCGTTTTGCAGGGTTACCATGACGCTTTCTTTGCCCAACAACCTGGGCAACTGCGCGACTACGGCGGCGATTTGATGAGATTTCAGCGCGAGTAGGACGACATCTTGGACTTTCAATTCGGCAATGTCGTCAGTGGCGGTTACATTTTTGACGATAGTTTGCGCATCGTGCCGCAGCAATTTCATGCCGTGTTGCTGAATCGCCGCCAGATGTTGCCCGCGCGCAACGAGTGAGACCGAATGCCCGGCATCGGCGAGGCGCGCACCTAATAATCCGCCGATGGCTCCAGCACCGATTACGCAAATTTTCATTGCCAACCCCGCTTAAAATTACGAAGACTAATTAGAACAGCCCTTCTACTTCGCCTTGAGCGTTCAAGCGGATGCGGTTGGCCGCCGGAGTGCGTGGCAAGCCCGGCATCGTCATAATATCGCCGCAGACCACCACCACAAATCCGGCACCGGCCGATAATCGCACTTCACGAATCGGCACTACATGCCCATCCGGCGCGCCTTTGAGATTGGGGTCGGTGGAAAAACTATACTGGGTTTTGGCGATGCAAACGGGTAGGTTGCCGAACCCGCTATCTTGCAACTCGCGAATTTGGTTGCGGGTTTTTTGATCGGCGATGATGTCGTCGGCGCGATAGAGCCGGGTCGCCACGGTTTTGATTTTGTCCCAGATGGGCATTGAGTCGGGGTATAACGGGCTGAAATTGCTCACCCCGCTATCCGCCACTTTCGCCACTTCCTCGGCGAGTTGCACCGCACCGGCGCCGCCATCAGACCAATGGTTGGCGTCTATCGCGGTGACACCATAGCTGCTGGTCACCTCGCGCACCGCGGCCATCTCGGCATCGGTATCCGCGCTGAAACGATTGACCGCGACAATCACCGGTACGCCATATGCTTTGATGTTTTCAATGTGGCGCGCGAGATTGACGCAGCCAGCGGCGACCGCGGATACATTTTCCTTGCCAAGATTTTCACGAGCGACGCCGCCGTGCATTTTTAACGCGCGCACGGTCGCCACCAACACCACCGCATCCGGCGCAAGGTCGGCACTGCGGCATTTGATATCAAAGAATTTTTCGGCGCCCAAATCTGCGCCAAAACCGGCTTCGGTGATGACATAGTCTGCCAGTTTCAACGCCGCACGAGTGGCGATTACCGAATTGCAGCCGTGGGCGATGTTGGCGAATGGCCCGCCGTGGATGAACGCCGGATTATGTTCCAAGGTCTGCACCAGATTCGGCGCGATGGCATCTTTTAGCAACACTGTCATCGGACCCGGCGCGAGCACTGCATCCGCTCGCACCGGCGCTCGCTCGCGGGTATAACCGATGACGATGCGGCTCAAGCGTTCTTCTAAATCTTTAGCGTTTCGCGCCAGACAGAAAATCGCCATGACTTCGGATGCCACGGTAATATCAAACCCATCCTCGCGTGGATAGCCATTGCCGGCGCCGCCGAGCGAGCTGGTGATGTGTCGCAACGAGCGGTCGTTCATATCCACCACCCGCCGCCACGCCACCCGGCGTGTGTCAATGCCGGATTCATTGCCCCAGTAAATGTGATTGTCTATGAGTGCCGATAGCAGCGAATGCGCCGAGGTGATGGCATGAAAATCGCCGGTAAAATGTAGATTAATATCCTCCATCGGAATCACTTGCGCATACCCGCCACCGGCAGCACCGCCTTTCATGCCGAAACAGGGGCCGAGGGACGGTTCGCGCAGGCATACCATGGTCTGCTTGCCGATTTTGTTCATGCCATCGGTGAGTCCCACCGAAGTGGTGGTCTTGCCTTCCCCGGCCGGGGTCGGGGTGATGGCGGTTACCAGTATTAGTTTGCCGTCCGGGCGGTCGTTCAGGGAGTCGATGAAATCAAGCTTGACTTTGGCTTTGGTATGCCCGAAAGGCACCAGCGCGTCGGCCGGGATGTTTAGTTTATCTGCAATTTCCGATATTGGTTGGATGGGCGCTTTCTGCGCGATTTCTATGTCTGACATGAGTATAGTTTGGTTGAGGTTTGGTTGATGGGGGTTGGGAAAATTGTGGGGTGTTTGGATAGTTGAATGAAAAGTAATAGTTGATTACGAAGCAGGGCGATTATCGCCCACGCTATTATTAAAGGCGGTGATTGTAGCCCAAGCGGTGCGCCAATCATCAGATCATCCTAATCGTCAGATCATCATGTAGTAGCAACGACTTTATCGCCCGCTGACCCGCCGAGGCAGGGCGGTGAATCGGCGACTTTACGATGGGTGCTCCATTGCGATGGAGTCATGGTATGCAACGCCAGTGCGTGCACGCTTGCCGATAATTCCAAGGATAGAATTTCATTGACCATGCGGTGGCGGGCGAGCAAAGTTTTATCGTTAAACTGCTCGGATACGATGGTAACCTTGAAATGCGATTCCGAGCCCGACGGCACATTATGTCGATGGCTTTCATTTTCCACGGCAAGAAATTGTGGGCGCAAAACGTTTAATTTTTCCTCAATGGTGGTTTGTGTTGTCAATTGCCTATCCGCTTGAAATTTTCAGCATTATATACGATGGGCAGGAAAAGGAGCGTCCCCGTACTCCCCGGCGCCATCCCGCAAATTGCCCCCGGTCAAGGAAATCCTATCCCTCCATTCCAGCTTGTTGGGCCAACTCAAAGGGAGGATTAGGCAATGTAGTCCGCGCAACGGATTCGTATCAGGGATGATACGAACAATCCAGTAATTAAATGCACGCAGCGCACTTACCCAAGCAGCGCAACTCCCACCCGAATCTTGTTTGCTTCCGCCTGATTCCTCATCATTTCCGCAGGGGATTGGTAGTTGATGCAGGTTAATCTGGTCTTGTTGTAGTTTGCGACATAAGGTGTGGACGAACTGGTTGCGGTCTTCGTGTGTCTGGAAGCATTTTTGCGCTTGGTTGCGCGATTTATGTATCGCTCTTATCC
>WASV01111201.1_pt1 | contig 19286 bp, 18 predicted proteins | sample 5698531 | NCBI WGS metagenome assembly WASV01 (sample SAMN11175559, study PRJNA528189) | sponge metagenome | isolation source: marine sponge | host: Myxilla | place: Antarctica: Western Antarctic Peninsula, King George Island | collected 2013-01 | reverse complement strand
GCACCGACACCCCAAACTGCCGCGCCAACTGCGACGGAGTCTGATCGCTGGCTTGTATAGCACGCCTAATTTTCGGTGTGGTGGTGGCGCATATGGGTAGTTTAATACCCACAATTGATTCTCCGCTTGATGATTGATATACCTAATTGGATAGATGGGGAATCTAACGCATCGGGTGGAACAGTACACGTAAGCGGGAATGGCGAGGGTAGTTTCGTGGCTTATGAAAAAAGATTAGTAAAACTATCATATCTGTCAGCGAATTAGTGGCGCATACAATACGACATGAAAATGCCGCCACTAGTGAAAGGCGTTTTTTGGGTGGGGTTGCTGGTCAGGCGATGTGTGCGCGGGCGAGATTGGCGCGCATGTGGATAATGGGTGCGTGCACGCGGATGATATCCACTCCTTGCTGGCACAGCGACAGCGACATACCTAAGGTCTCAAAATCGCGCATTGCGGGTGGGTAGGGGGTCATGCCGTTCATAAATGATTTGCGCGAATGGCCGATGAGCAACCGCAAACCAGATTGGCGGAGCTCGCCGCAGCGGGACAAAATATCAAAAGTTTGCACGGTGGATTTACCAAAGCCGATGCCAGGGTCAAGGATGATGCGGTTGAGATTGAGCCCGGCGCGCGCCCAGGTTTCCATTTTTTCTTCACTCCATTGAATAATTTGCCCAACCGCGCAGCGATCATCTGGCAACATCACAGCCGGGTCAACTGGCACGGTTAGGCTATGCATGGCAACCACTTGGCAGTCGTTTTGCTTTGCCAGCGCCATCATCTCAGGGTCGGTGAGGCCGGTCACATCGTTGATTATTTCCACGCCATAACGCAATGCTTTTTCAATGGTCGCCGGATTGCGGCTGTCCACGGATAGCCATGGTTTCACGCGCTGCCCTTGGAGTTTCTCGGCGAGGTTAGCGAGGGTTGGCTCCAATCGCGCCCATTCCTCGGCAGGGCTAAGTGTTTGATTGCCGGGGATTGCGCCGGGGCGGGTGGATTCCGCACCGACATCAATGATATGCACATTGCATGCGATGAGCTCGGCGAGATACGCATCCAACTCGGCCGCATTCGCCCAATCACCGCCATCCGAAAACGAATCCGGGGTCAAGTTGATAATCGCCATCCACAGCGGGATGGGGCGGATGGTTTGCGTTAGTTGAAATGCGGTGATGTCGTTTTGCCCGTTTGCGCCGCCTTTGCCACTCGCGCCCAATGGCAAATCCGGCTGTAGGTGTAAGAGCGGGGTGAGCACAAAATCCCGCCGACACGCATCGGCATGCGGCAAGGTCAATTGACCAGCATCCGTTTTATGGTCGGCTTTGTAATCGTGCCAATACAAAAGGTCTATGTCTATCGGCCGGGGTGACCAGCGTGCGCATGGTTTGCGCCCGAGTTGTCGCTCAATTTGCTTGGCAATCGCCAAACCCTCGTGCGGCTGCCAATCGGCGTCGCCACTGATGGCGAGGTTTAGGTAAGGTTTATGCCACGCCGGGTCGGCGTCGGGCGGGAGTAAGGCGGGGGATTCAACGACCGGCGAGACCTTTTGCAAGCGAAAGCCGGCTTTGATTAATCGGTCAATGGCGCGTTCCAAATTCTCTTTGCGGTCTCCATCGTTGGTGCCTAATCCGAGATAAATGGTCATCGCAACGAATCAATCAAATCGCAAATAAATCGCTCGCCGCGCGCCAATTGATCAAGTTCAACATATTCATTGGGCTTGTGCGCTTGCTCAATGGAGCCGGGTCCGCAGATTACCGTGGGAATTCCGGCTTGCTGAAATAGCCCGCCTTCGGTGCCATAACTAACCTTGCCGGGCGCGCCGTGGCTGCCTAACAATTTGGCTGCCATCGCAATCACCGCGTCCTTGGCATCGGTATTCATGCCCGGATAGCTGGATGCGGTCTCCCAATCAAAACCAGTGTCGGTGCTGACCGCGTGCATTTTCGGAATCAAGTTTTCCTCAACATAACGCTCCACCTCCTCAAACAACGGCAACGGCGGATGCTGCGGTAAGTTGCGAATTTCAAACTCAAACTTGCATTCATTTGGAATGATGTTGTTCACCGTGCCGCCGTGAATCACGCCAGCGTGCATCGTCGTATGCGGCGGCGCGAAGCCTTCGTCAAATGGCCCCTCGCGGGCGATGCGCGTGGCAATAAAATCAATATGCGCGATGGTTTTAGCCGCCATGGCAACCGCGTTGACACCGAGATGGGTCAGCGAGGAATGCGACGACTTGCCGCGCACCGTGCAATGCTTGGATAACATTCCTTTATGCGCATGCACCACGCTCATACTGGTCGGCTCGCCGATGATGCAAGCACGCGGCTGGATTTCGCGTTTGGTGAGCTCGCCCAACAATCCGTTGATGCCGATACACCCGACTTCTTCATCATATGAAAACGCAAAATGAATCGGCGTATCCAATTTGGCTTGGATGATGCGGTCCATATGCGCAAGACAAATGGCGATAAAACCTTTCATATCGCAACTGCCACGCCCATACAATTTATCGCCAATCACTTGCGCCGCAAACGGCTCGGTATCCCAAACTTGCCCATCCACCGGTACCACATCGGTATGCCCGGAAAGCACGATGCCCGGCTGTTCATGTCCATTTACCTGCCCGCCTAATGTGGCAAACAAATTCGCTTTGTTTTTATCCGTATCAAAAGTTAATTCGGATTTAATTTTATGCTCGTGCAACAACGATTGCACATATTCAATCAACACCAAATTGGAATTACGACTGGTGGTGTCCAGGGCGATTAATTCGGTGAGGATTTTGATTGTGTTGGCGGATGGGGTGTTGGGCGCTGATTTCATTGGTGGGCGTTTTGTTTGGAATGGCGGTTAATTATACGCGTAATTATAAAAAATTACCGCACGGATTTTAACCAATAAAGCCGTTTGAGGTGTTTGGCAGATTGAGATTAAATTCCAACGCTTCTTGTAATACGTTATGCAAAGATTCTTTGAGTTTTTTCAACCTTCTATCCTCGTCGCATTTCTCAAAAACGATGGTAAGCACCTCGCCTATTTTTCCGCTCATTTCTCGACTATTGCCGCTGACTGGTTATGGAGAAAGTAGAATTATACACGCAGGGTAAATTATTGAAGTATGTTTTTGATATACTGACATTCGGTACTACCATACTGCGAACAACCCCAAAACTTGCCATGCTTTCCCGCCCGTTTCTGCAAAATACCGCATCGACACTTAGGGCAGATTACAGATTCATGTCCACACGCGCATGTATGCATGGCAATCCGCCCCAATCCTTTTAAGTCAATAGCGGCAGCACAATTTTCGTTTTCACAAGTTGGCAATTTTCCAGCGCACAACGGAAAGTATGAACAACCATAGAAAAATTCATCGGCAGAAGTCTGTACTTTACGAATGGTTTGCCCTTCACATTCAGGGCAAACGAGTACTTTTGACTCTGCTTTTTTCACAACATGAACAAACGGTTCATACTTGCTTTGAGCGGATGCGTGATTTGCCTCTTTTCCCATGCGTGGATCAATTTCTTTGATGAACTCGGATGCTTCTCCGTCGGGCACCAATAAAAAAACACCTTTTCGGGTGCGCGTAACCGCGACATAAAAAAGCCGTCGCTCTTCGGCATTCGGAAAGTTTTCCCTTTGCATTTTTACCATTCTTAACACGGGGTCATCTTGGATTTCAGACGGGAAACTGTAGCCTTCCATATCTGATTTATTTTCAGCGACCACAACCCAGTCAGATTCTCTGCCTTTAGATTTATGAATAGTGCTGAACTCCATATCAATACCTTTTGATTTAGCCCGCTTTGTTATGGCTTGCCAACTATCCGGTTTGTTATGTTGGTAACGTCCTAAAACAAAACATGTCTTTTTTTTATGGTGCGATTGACGCGCAATCAGATCAATAATTCTTTCCAATTCTGCACGCTGTTTTTTGGGATCATGGTAAATAATTCTTATCGGTCTTGCGTCTTCTTCGGAAGCGATGTTTGAATGAACCGATTTTTTTAATTGTGCCGGGTTTTGTGTGATAAAAATATTGCTGAAATCATTGATCTTTTGCGAATAACGAAATGTTTTATTTAAGTCGGTGCGTTGCATTGCACCGACATAGTCTTCAAAGCGCGTGATTAGGGCGACATTTGCGCCTTGAAATTGATAAATAGACTGCCAATCATCGCCGACGCAGAAAAGCCTGGCATCTTGCACTTGATATTGTAGAGCCAACAAAAAATCCAACCGCACCTTGGTGATGTCTTGATATTCATCCACCAAAATATATTGGTAAGGGGATTGATATTTCCCGGCTTTTACATACTCCAATCCGCGCACAATCATGTCGGTAAAGTCGATATCGTTATTTTCTTTAAGTTTTTTCTCGTAACTTTTCCGAAACAAATTAAACAACACCAAAAATGCACCGTCTCGTGCGGAAGTTATTCGTTGGGTAAGTTTTTGTTCGCTGAATTTATTTTCTCTGCTCAGCGATAAAAATTGCGCAACTAATTTTATGAAGTTGGAAGTCGGCTTAAAACTTTCTGCTACCAGACGGTCTATGTCTTGGTCAGAAACTGAAGTTTTTGTAACCTTGTATTGGGCGAGTTTATTTGCCAATGCTTGCGTCAATCCACCGTTATTTTTAGATTCGTAACTGTATGTTTCAAGCAGTTGGGTTTTATTCGCCGCATGCGTTTTGCGTTTCCATTCTATTTCTGAATTGTATTTTTCTTTTTCAACCCACGGTGAAGTATTGCCATGTTCATCAATACCGAAGTGCTCAATCCATAAATCATAATCCGGCAAATAAAAATCTGGCTTGTGTTGCTTTTTGCTATCGTTATGCGGGTAGTCCTTTTCATATTCCCACTTTATTCCATTCAAGATTAACCAGTTAGCTATTTGAACTTCCTGGTGACTTTTGAGTTTGGTGCCGTCGAGACCTCTCAGCCCGACATAACGAATTTTGCGAAAATATTCATCTTTAGTTTTAATTCCCTCTTCCGGATCACCCTCAAAATGGTGCGTAGAAAAGAAATTAATTAGCAGATTAAACACTGACGGATCTTTTAATAATTTCCGCATTTGTTGCGACAAGAAACTTTCTACTTTTCTACTATCGCTGGTAAAATCACTGATCGTGACTCTATCGCTTTCAACTTTTTTGATAACGTTGAGGCCAAGCGCGTGAAAGGTTGAAACTGTGATGTTTGGGTCTATATTTTTACTTTTTTGTTTGATTTCTTGTTGCGTTTTTTTATTGTAGACAATAACCAAAATTTCAGCGGGCTTTGCCAATCTCCGCTCAATGAGATATTCCATTTTGCTGAGTATTGTTCGAGTTTTTCCCGACCCTGCACCAGCGTTAATCAAATTGGTATCTTCGTCTCGCACGACAGCGAGCCGTTGGTCTTCAGTCAATTCAAGTTTATCAAACAAATTTTTAGATTCAATAAGTCGTTTTTCAACAAAATTTTCGTTAACTTTATTTATAATTTTCTTTGCAACTGTGTTTTTCGGATTGCGATTTTTTGTGGTGTAAATGCCGGGAGCTTCTTGAATGGTATGTTCCGAAGAATATTCGGTTTCCATTGGATAATTTTTTTGCGGTGCCGATAAAATCCTTTCTGCTTTTGACCAATTCAAATATTCACCGTTTGCTAATACGGCAATTTCCTGTCTCTTTTTTTTCAAATGCCACGGCACACCAATCGCCACAATCAATAGGGCGAAAAAAACAACTCCGATCACTTCAAACATGTATTTCATGCAAATTTTAATTTAATACAAGGAGCGAGCACTCCAAAAGATCTGTGCAGTATCCGTCTGTTTTAAGATTCATTGGGCGATATGATCACGGTGAATTGCCGCTTGGGGCGGAAGTATTTGCGTTTGCCTCACGTGTACCGGGTCGCCCGGCCAAATATTCGGCGCGTTTTAGGCTTTCATTTTGCATTTCATACAAGTCCAATGAATCCCGCATGAATTCCTTCCTCCATTTTTTGATGTCCTCGTCGCGGTCGTGTCTGATTTTTTGATGGGTGATGTATTCATGTTCTTTGTGAGAACTGACGAATCCGGAAACGCAAAGCGCGATAAAAACAATTTCTGCAAAAACTCCGGCGGTGGGATAAATATAGGACGTTATGTCTGATGAGTTACTTTCCTCAAGGAAACCACCGAGCACAAAGGGGGAAAGAATTGACAATCCAAGCCAGAAAAATCTCATGATAGTTCACCTGTAAAATATTGATGGAACCGCATTAACAAAACAATTTATTTCTTCGCCGCAATCGCCTCTAATTTCTTAGCGCGAATCACTTGCCCACCCAACCCGGCTTCCTTGGCAGTGCTATCGTAAGCGACTGACATTAATTATAGCATCGGTTTCGCGGTTTATGGGCAATCGCATGCACTATGCGTTGCCGCCCACCCTCATCAAGCAGCGAATTAATGAGCGCATACAAGAATGACGGCGGCGGGAATTCCGTTGGAGCTCATCCCGTTACTTTCCCCACAATCTCCATATTGTAACACATCAGTCTGCGCCCTTCATCCACTCGAAAACAAAACGACAATAATCGTTATATGTTTTCTCTTCAACTTGCATTTTGACTTTGTGGCACAGGCCGGGAAGAGCTTGCTGGAACTGTTCATAGCGATTGTTGACATTCTTCCCGCCCGGAATGGTTTTTTGACCGGCGAAGTCATTGAGGAAATCGCGAATGCAGGTTATTGCTTGCGACGCTTGATTTGCATGTGAGCGGATGTCTTGCCCGGCGATATCGGACATAAATTTCTGATAACGGTATTTATGCGTATCCAAAATTAGGATTTTCTTTTTTTTGTGTAAAGAACTTCCAAACTTCCGCGCGCCGATAAATACACCCAACTCAAGCGGCATATTAAATCTTGGAAGGTCGTTGTTGTCCAACTCCGTACGCGATATATCATGCACGCCGAATTTGGATTCTTCTATTAGGCGTTTTATATTGTCAAATCGGTTATGCCCACTATCGCCCATCTCAAGCGCACATCTGGGGGTGAATCCGCAATCAGCAACGGCGAACACAATCGCATAGAAAATCGGATCGTAACCTTCGTTAAAAGGGCAATTAATAAATACGTTTTTGTTATAACTAGCGTCCATGCCGCTCTCCGGGTTACGTTATTTTTTGGCGTCTTTCATTTCTTTTTTAACCACTTTAAGGGTATGCCTGATTTTTCGGCATCTCTCATTTCTTTTTTCACTTCCCTAACAGCACGCCTAATTTCGGCGATGGGAATCGTCCCCTTCCCCACTGGCTCTTGAATGACTCGGGTCCAGAGCTCCTCTGGAGGCTCGTCTATCTCCGCTTGTGTTAAGTTTCTTGTCACTGGTTTTTTTTGGGTTGCTGGCATGTTAGCCTCCATTCAGATTGATTGGTTTAACATAGCGCAAATTGCCGGAGAATGCACTCATTAATTCATCGTAGCCTCGCTCAATTCCGTTACTTTTTCGCCGCAATCGCCTCTAATTTCTTAGTGCGAATCACTTGCCCATCCAAGCCGGCTTCCTTGGCAGTACTACCATAAGCGACCGACATCAATTGACTGTAATAAACCACTGGCATGTCAAATTTTGTGCCGTAGGTTTTGTTGATGTTTTCTTGGTAGACTTCAACATTCATTTGGCATACTGGGCAGGGGGTGACGATCATGTCGGCGTTGTGATCGTAGGCGGATTCGACGATGTCTTTGATTTGCGCTTGGCTTTTTTCTGGTTCGGAGAATGCAAGCGCACCGCCGCAGCAGGTGACTTTTTGTTCGTATTTTTCCATCGGCTCGGCGCCCATGACTTCAACCATCTTATCCAAATATTTGGGGTTCTCAAAAGATTCGCCGTCAATGCCGAATGGGCGATTGGTTTGGCAGCCGACATAGCCGGCGATTTTTAAACCTTCTAATGGTTTTTTGACCGGTGCGGCCAGTGCGTCGTAGCCGAAATCTTCTATCAACACTTCCACCATGTGGCGCACGCCGTTGGCGGTTTGTTCGTTGATGTCTACTTTCAAGCCGACATCGGCGAGGATATTTTGCGTGTCGGCGAGTAGTTGTTCGGATTTGGATAAGCGTTCAACCGATTCTTTCGCGCCCAACCAGCAGGCTGCGCAAGTGGCGACGATGTCTTGCCCTTGGTTGTGTTGTTGCGATAGCGCGATGTTGCGCGCGTTCATTACATGCCGCGGTAATTCGCCGCCGTCAGCATAGCCGATGGACGCGCCGCAACAATTCCAATCGGGAATTTGGTTGAGTTTAATGTCCAATGTTTTGCACATGGAATTGACCGATACCATGTAGTTGGAGGCCGAAGATTTGCGCTCGGATGAGCAGCCTGGATAAAAGGAATATTCTTTGGTTGCCATTGTGGTGTGCTCCGATTGGTTTTGTAAATTAGGTTTGCGCGTTAGGTTTGTGAATCAAGTTTTTGGGTTGTCAAACCCTTTGCGTTGATCTTCAATTTGATAGGCTTTGGCAAGCATTTTCTGCAAATCTTTTTTGCCTTGAATGCCGCCGGCACGAAACAAACCAAGCGGATTCAGTCGACCGGTTTTAAGCATTCCCAAACCGACGCCCTTCATCGCAAAAGCGCGTTTCACGCCGGTTATAAATCCATCCATAAAATACAGTTTGAGCGATAGTTTGGTTTCGTTGACGCGCCCGGTGGTGGCGATGTTGTCCCAGAAAATCTTGGCGAAACGCCGCGTCGGATTCATCTTTGGTGCCAGCCCCAAACGGTTAGCGTAGTTCGCCAAGCCGTGCATGATGTGCGTAATCGGTAGCCCGCGCGGACAACGCACGATGCAACTGTAACACGAAGTACACATCCACATAGATTCGCTCGCCAACACTTCATCACGCTTGCCAGCGCGAATCATCATAAACAATTCTTGCGGCGGATGCGCCCACGCATCCCCCAACGGACACGAACCAGAACACACCCCGCACTGCATGCACATCTTAATCCAATCACCGTCCTCAACATTATCCTCCACCTCACGCAGGAAGTTGTTACGGTATTTTTCGATGGGCGTTGTGTTCATGTCATTTTTTCTCTTTCTTTCAGTCGTGCTTTTAAGTATTCCATTGTGCGCTCGCCTTTGGTGCTATTGCAATTACCGCATAATAACTGCAAATTTTTCATTATGTCGGCACCGCGATGAGTTTTGCTACGCGATTGATGTCGCGGATTTTACGCACTTGTGATACACCCACGCTGGATGAAGATCAATATCGGCATCCCATTTAATCGCGCCTAAAGAAACAACGCGGGCGGTTTGGAATTTTGCTTGGTCGGCCAGCCGTGCAAATACGCCAAAATTTAAATACGGTTTCATATCTAACACGCCACGTTCGCCATTATCAAATTCAACCGCCAGCACATACTCGGCACGACACGCAACCGCAATCGCTTTTGGATGCGGCGCGTAAAAGTTAATTGGTTTGTTATTAATAGATTGGTTCATCATAATTATCAGCGCAACGGTTCAATATTAACCGGCCGCTCGCCGTCCATCGCCAACTGCCAATTTGCCATGAGTTCTTCGCGATGAAGCTCCGCCCACGCCAACCCCAGTTTAGTTTGTTTGGCAGGTAACTGGCCGTTCATCACTTCACCGGTTTGAATGTCAATTTGTGCTGAATATTCTGCATACACCGCATGAAAATGCGGCGGCGGATGTTCGCTTGGTGCAAAAACATTCGAATGATAATGCCATAAAAAGTTGAAATAGTTGGCACCATCAAAACCCCTTAAACGGATTCATACCAATCTCATCGATTTTTGCGGCGTAATCATTGATGAGTTTTGCTACGCGGTTGATGTCGGTGATTTCTACTTCGCAGATGCAGACGCGGTCGGCTTCCAGTTGTAGTTGTTCTAAGGTATCGTCTATTTTGCTCATGCGTTCATGCGCTAACGCCGAGCCGGTGACGAAGTGGCATTGGTAGTCTTCGCCTTTTTTGCAGCCCATTAACATGATGCCATCAAAGCCGGCGCCGAGTGCATCGGTGACCCAGATAAGATTTACCGAACCGAGGCAGCGTATCGGCACCACGCGCACGAAGGCGTTGTATTCAATGCGATTATGCGCAGCCATATCAAGTGCTGGATAGGCGTCGTTTTCGCACGCTAAAATTAAAATGCGCGGCTTCTCATCGAATTCATCGGGCATATCAATCGCTTTGATTTGCTGGCCGACGGTGTCTACTGAATAGTTCTCAAAAGAAATCACCCGCACCGGGCAGGCACCCATGCAAGTCCCGCAACGTCGGCAACGCGATTCTTTGAACTGCGGATAGCCGTCCTCGGCGACATCAATCGCACCGAACGGGCATTCTATGGCGCATCGTCCGCATTGGGTGCAGCCTTCGCGGCGGAAACTTGGGTAGGATAAATCGCCGGAGCGCGGATGGGCGGCGCGTCCGAGTGCCGCGCCTTCCACGGCTTGAATCGCTTTCATTGCTGCGCCGGTGGCATCTTCAATTGATTGCGCGATGTCCATCGGGCGGCGCACCGGACCGCAGGCGTAGATACCGGTGCGGCGGGTCTCGTAGGGGAAGCAGATAAAATGCGAATCGCTGAAGCCGTGTTTTAAATGCGGCAAATCCGCGCCTTGGCGATAATCAAGGTTGAGGATGGATTCCACCGATACTTTGATTTGGTTATGGTTGTTTTTATCGTTTGGCTGTTCCGTGGTTTTTTCCGCATCCTTTTTCATGACCTTTTTAGCAACGCCTTCCTCAAACTGCTCGGCAGCTTTGCCGGCATTAATATCCACGCCTGAATTCGGCACTTGCCCGGTGGCAAGCACCACTAAATCGGCAGTGATGCGTGCGTCTTCGTCCAGAATATTGTCGTGGAAATGAACCGCCAGCGCGCCGTTTTGATCACCGCCGTCATCCAGATTGCCGTCATCAATCGCCACTTGCGCAACCACGCCGTTGGTGAATATCACGCCTTTTTCTTGTGCCATGCGGTAAAAATCTTCGCCGTTGCCCGGCGTTCGCAGGTCGGTGTAGATTATATGCGTATCGGCTTGCGGGTTTTGCGCTTGGAAATACATCGCTTGCTTGATGCTGACATTGCAACAATAACCCGAGCAATACGGCAGATGCCCAGGCTTCTCGGAACGTTGCCCAGCGCACTGCACGAACACCACGCTGTTCACTTCCTTATTATCGGAAGGCCTGCGGATAACACCGTCGGCGGCTTGCGTGGCGAGCCCTTCCATAGTGATTTGATCAATCACATCTGCGGTTTTGCCGTAAGAAAATTCTGGTAACTGATTGGCATCGTAGCGGCTGAAACCGCTGGCTTGTACGATTGCGCCGATATTTTCGGTGATTGCGGTAGTGGAGCCGTTATGCACGGTGATGTCTACCGAAAAAGCACCCGGCGCGCCACTGGTGCGCGTGACGGTGGCATTCAAAAATACCGTGATGTTGCCTTCGGCGGCAACTTGGGCTACGCGCATCGCGATATCGTTGGCGCGTGAATCGGTCATGTTATTTGTGCGGTGTTCGGCGGACGGCAAGCAGCGATGCAATTGATTGACCCAACCACCAAGTCGCTCGGCTTTTTCCACCAGCAACACTTCATAGCCGGCGCGCGCGGATTCAACGGCGGCGGTCATGCCGCTGATACCGCCGCCCACTACTAAGATGCGTTTATTGCCAGCGCGCGTTTCACTGGCTTTTGCGTTCCGCATAAACTTCACCTCGGCGCAACCCATGCGCACATAATCTTCCGCCATCTCTTGGGTTAATTCGCGTGCTTCATCGGTATCCGGCTGGCTCCAAATCACGCCTTCGCGCAAGCTCGCCCGTGCCACCGACACGCCGCCAGCAGCATCAACACCGTCGGCTGGCGAGTCAAAATTAAACGCCTCGCTCTTAGCGCGCCGCGAGCAAGCACCGATCATTACATGCGTCACGCCATTCGCTTGGATGTCGTTGCGAATGGCCGACACGCCGTCGTGGCTACAAAGATAATCGTGTTGCCGCACCACCGCCGCACCGCCTTCAGATTCGGCGACCGCCGCCAACCGCGCACTATCCAAACGCGCGCCAAGGCCGCAGCCTTTGCAGAGATACGCGCCGATTTTTATATCGTCCGCCATCACCCACTCACCGATGTGCCAGAGGATGTCGCGACGCGGTTGATCACTTGAATAGCGCGCAACGCCGCCGCCGTGGCGCTTTGCACCGAGCGATTGACATCCAGCGTATCGGTCGCACACCCGGCACCGAAGATGCCGTTGTCAGTGCTGCCGTCGGACGCTTTAATCTGAATAAAGCCAGCCGCATCCACCGCCACGCCGGAATTATTATCATGTTGTACATCGCCATCATCGCGTTTGCCATGGCGCGCAACAATCGCGTTAATGTCAACACTCGGCTCCATCCCAATCGCCAGCACCACCAGATCGTGAGAGTTGGCGTAGCGTTTATAACCGTGCGTATCCACGCCCTTGACCAGCGGATTTTTGCTCATTGGCTCTTGCTCAACGGCGGCGACTTTGGACTTGATAAAATGCACTCGTTTATCGGCACGCACTTTGCGTTCAAAATCTTCAAATCGGTCAATGGTGCGGATGTCAATGTAGTAGATGGTTGCTTTAGCCTCCGGGTCATCGGCGTAGGCCTCGCCGATATAGGTGCTTTGCTTGAGCGACGCCATGCAACAGATGCGCGAACAATGGGCGAGATGATTGCGGTCGCGCGAGCCGGCGCATTGGATGAAGGCGATGTCTTTTGCCTCCTTGCCATCCGAAGGTCGTAGCAATCGTCCGCCGGTTGGTCCTTGTGCATCCATCATGCGCTCAAATTCTACGCTGGTAATCACATTGTCGTATCTATCGTAACCGTACGGTTGGATTTTGGCGGCGTCGTAAGGTCGCCAGCCGGTGGCGAATATTATCGCACCGCATTTGATTTCCAGCACTTGCTCGCGCATCTCCAAATCCACCGCATCATAGCGGCACGCGGCTTTAGCTAATTCGCCCTCCTTCGTGCCGACGATGGATGGGTCAATCACATAGCGCTGTGGCCATGCCATGTTATGCGGCAGATAGGCGGCTTTGATTTTGCCGAGTTTATAGTTATGCGGGTCGTCAATCTCGGCGGAAACCGCGCGCGCACATTCGCCACAAGCGGTGCAGTTCTCATTGACATAACGCGGCGCAATTTTAATCGTGGCGGTGTAATCGCCAGCGTTGCCGGTCACGCTTATAATCTCCGCCATGGTCAGCACCCGCAACCGCCGATTAGCGGCAATCCGCCGCTGATTGATTTCCTGCCCACAACTCGGGCGGCACAACTTAGGAAAATATTTATACAACCGCGCCACCCGCCCACCGAGTGCCGCCTGCTTCTCAATCAAAATAACCTCCTTACCACATTCAGCCGCCTCCAACGCCGCGGTCATACCACTAATCCCACCACCAATTACCAAAATGGTCTCGTTTGTGGCGATGATGTCGGTCATTTTATTGGTCATTTTATTTGGCGGGTTGTTGGGTGAGTGATTGGGTGAGTGATTGGATGAGTGATTGGATGAGTGATTGGATGAGTGAGCGATCATGATGGATTCTATGCGGCGAAAAAGTATAGCACGGCGGGGTAATAAGATATTATAACCTCCCCTTGATAAGGGGGAAATGTACGGTCATTCTTCCCTAAACGATAATTAGTGCTATGCTTCGCCGCACGATTTCACCGCCATTTCATCGCCACACACTCAATTCCACCACCTTGACCCATGGACATGTACATGTCATGACATGCTACATGACATGTATACGCCCCGATAAATACTCACGCACATGCCCACCGACGCTTCCCTAACCGAATACCGTATCACCGATGAACCTTATTACGCCGCGCAAGGTGATGAGATTGCGTTGTTTGAATCGGCTTGTTTGAATGCGATTCCGGTGTTGTTGAAGGGTCCGACTGGTTGCGGGAAAACGCGGTTTGTTGAGCATCTTGCGTGGCGGCTTGGGCGGCCGTTGATTACGGTGTCGTGCCACGATGATCTAACCGCGGCCGATTTGGTCGGGCGTTATTTGATTGTTGGCGGCGAGACGCGTTGGGTGGATGGTCCATTGAGTCGGGCGGTGCGCGCCGGTGGGATTTGTTATTTGGACGAAATTGTTGAAGCACGCAAGGATACAACCGTGGTCATTCATCCGTTGGCTGACGACCGCCGCGCGTTGCCGATTGAAAAGACCGGCGAATTGCTGCGTGCGCCAGCCGAATTCTGCCTGGTGATTTCTTATAATCCGGGCTACCAAAGCGTGTTGAAAGACCTCAAACAAAGCACCCGCCAGCGGTTTGTTTCGATTGAATTTGGCTATCCGAATGCGGCGTTGGAAACCGACATTATCGCGCGTGAATCGGGTTTGGACGCCGCGACCGCCGCCAAATTAGTGAAATACGCCGGTATGACTCGTAACCTCAAAGGCAGCGGGCTGGAAGAAGGTGCCAGCACGCGCTTGTTAGTGCACGCGGCAAAACTCATGACAAGCGGCATTAGCCCACGCGCCGCCTGCCGCGCCGCCATCGCCGAGACCTTGAGCGATGATCCCGACATGCTGCTCGCGATTAATGAGCTCGGCGCGTCGTTGTTTTGAAGCAATTATTTTTCGGTATTATCCAATCCATAAACCAAATACGACATGATCGAACAAACCTTAAACGCCACCGACAAAATGAAACAAGCCGCCGCCGAAGCTGCGCTTGGCTTTATTGAAAACGGCGATGTCGTCGGGGTCGGCACTGGCTCAACTGCGAATTTTTTTATAGACGCTTTGGCTGGCATTAAGAGCAAAATTGACGGCGCGGTTGCCAGCTCCGAAGCCAGCGCGGCGAAATTGCGTGCGCATGGAATCGCGCTGTTGGAATTAAATCAAGTGGGCGATTTGCCGGTATATGTGGACGGTGCTGATGAAGCCACCCGCCATCTTCATCTTATCAAGGGCGGCGGTGGCGCGCTGACCCGCGAGAAAATCATCGCCCAAGCCAGCACGAAATTCGTCTGCATCGCCGACCACAGCAAACTGGTGGAAGTATTGGGCGCGTATCCATTGCCGGTGGAAGTGATTCCCATGGCGCAGAGTTTGGTCGGGCGCAATCTCGCGGCACTCGGCGCACTACCCGAATTACGCGCCAGCTTCACCACCGACAACGGCAACCTCATCATTGACGCACGCAATCTCGCCATCAAAAATCCGCTTGAAATGGAGCGCAGAATAAACCAACTGCCCGGGGTGGTCACCGTCGGGCTGTTCGCGTTGCGCGGTGCCGATGTGCTGCTGTTGGGAACCGAATCGGGGGTTGATACTATTGGCTAATTCGCCGATGCCAACAACATGCCACCAACTTTCAAGCTTTTCTCACCTTGAAATGAAACTCGCCGCCTACCTCAGACGACTCCAGCAACTGATTGCCGGTTTGCGCGGCGAACGCCGCGAAATCTTTCACCGAGCCGGGGTCGGTGGAGATGATGCGAAGCACTTCTCCGCTCGCCATCCCGTTCAGGGTTTTCTTAGCGCGCAGAATGGGCAGCGGGCAATTCAATCCGCGCGCGTCCAGTTCTTGGAGCACTTTGTTCATGGAGTCGTTCATGGAGTCATTCATGGGTTTCGCTCTGGTTGTTTTGTTAGGATAATAGCGAAGCGAAGTATAACGATATAGTCACGAGTAAACAAACCATCATCATGCTTAGGCATCATTCCATTTCAGGCAACCGCGACCGTGCGGTGTCCATGTTCATATCCATGTTCATGCCCATATTCACGCGCATATATATGTCCATATTCATAACCTCGCTCCTAATCGCCGCATCGTTCATGCCGCCGGCCGTGCACGCCGCCGATACTAACGAGCCGTTGCCAGAGCTCGGCGATAGTGCCGCTCGTATTTTATCCCCGGCACAAGAAAAAAGTATCGGTCAGCAGTTCCTGCGCCAACTCCTGCGCGATCATGCGTATATCGGCGACCCGGAATTAAACGCCTATCTCAATCGCCTCGGCGCACAAGTATCACGCAACGCTTCACTTCGCGACACCGCGATTACCACTCACCTATTGCAAAATCCAGATTTGAACGCCTTCGCCGTCCCCGGCGGGCACATCACCTTCCACACCGGCCTCCTGCTAACCGCCGAAGACGAAAGCGAATTGGCATCGGTGATGGGGCATGAAATCGCCCACATCTCGCAGCGACACTTGCCGCGCATGTTAGCCAAAGCCGAAGCCGGCAAATTACCAGCAGCGGCGGCCATTCTGGCGGCGGTGTTAGTCGGCGGCAAGGCCGGGCTGGCCGGATTTACCGTGGCCAACGCCGCGTTGCTATCCCGCCAGTTGGCGTATACCCGCGGCTTTGAACGGGAAGCGGATTCTATCGGCATCAAACTACTCGCCGAAGCGGGCTTTGAGCCGACCGCCATGGCGCGATTTTTCAACAAAATAGACCGCCAAGGCGGCCTCGGCGACCAAATCCCCGAATTCTTGCGCACCCATCCGCTCTCCTACACGCGCATCGCCGAAGCGGAAAACCGCGCCGGTGCGTATCCGCCGGTGAATTCTCCGCGAAGCCGCGCATTCCTCCTCGCCAGAGCAAAAATTCGCGCGCTGTATTCCCCGGAAAAACGCGATTCCCTTGCCTATTTTGAAGACCGGGCGAAGCGTTTGTCGGGCGAAGAAAAAAACGCCGCCATCTACGGCGTCGCCCTGGCGCAACGAAAACTACGCCAGACAACGCAAGCGCGCGCCACCTTGCAACCTTTGCTGGACGCCTATCCCGATGAAATCGCCTTCCAACTAGCACGCGCTGAAATTGATATGGCATCCAATAATCCGGCGGCGGCGGTTGCCAGATACGCGCAATTGACCGCAGCGCATCCGCAATTAGTTTATCTCACCCAATACCAAGCGCACGCGCTAATCGCCAACGGCGAAGCCGCCGAAGCAAAACGCATCATCCGCCACCAACTACGTCGCCACAAGGAGCAGTTTATTTTGTATCCGCTGCTATCCAAGAGCAACGCCAAACTTGACCTGCTGGCAGAAGCCCACCAAGCCACCGCCGAATTCCACGCTATCTTAGGCGAATACCCGGCGGCGGTCGCAGTACTGAAACAAGCATTGAAGAATACCGATTCCGCCGGATATCTTCACCAAAGCATCACCGCCCGTTTGAATGAATTGGAGGAAATTGTGAAGCAGCAGGTGCAGTAAAGTTGCGGTTTAACCACATCCAACCAACGCCCATACCGGATTTAATAAGTACGTCGTGGAGAATTAATAGGGTGTCTTCGATATTGGTACTTTAGTACATCGTCAGTTACGTCGTTCCCGCAGTGTGTATCTGGAATCTCCACGCATCCATAATTTCACCGAATAATTTCCGGCGGTGCTACGCGCACTTGAGTGGATGACAATGCGGATGATGGTGCGTGGGCGGTGCCGTAGATTAGCTCGTAGGTGATGGCGAGCGGTGCGCCTGCTTCGCGTAGGCTGTCAAGCGCGCGGGTGAATTGGTTAAAACGTGCCTTGCCAGTCAAGGTTTTGCGGCGCGTTTGCAAGGCGTTGGTGAATCCGGCGCCGCGAAGGTCGGCATAGAGCAAATCGGCGTTTTCGTATTCCACCGTAACCCGATCAACATCCACGATTGGGCGAGCCGAGCCGCATTGCAGGAGTTGGTCGCCGAGCAGATGCATATCCAAAAAAGGATGCACATGGGGATATTCGTCAACCTCATTCCACGCCCAGCGCAGTTGCGCCAAAGTGTCGGGCCCAAAGGTGCAAAACAATAGCCGCCCACCGGGCTTCAATACGCGCAAAGATTGCGCAATAATCACCTCCGCTTCCAGCCACGCCAATTGCAAGCCGATGATAACGCCGTCAAAAACACCTACATTGCGCTCGAAAAAATTTGGCGGGGTGGTGTCCGGGGATTCAAGCATGGATTCAAGCGGAGACATGTGACGGATGGTCACGGCATCACCCAGTTGCGGAGCAACGCCAGCAAAATCCAACAACAGTACTTGCTGCAATGCACCGTCCCCCACCGCATCATCCGCCACATTATCCTCCACCCACGACCAACGCTCCTCCAGTTCACGCCAAATACGCGCGCGTAAATAATCCAACCCGCCCACCGTGTTTTTTCGGCGCGCTTGTGCTTTGGCACTTGCGATTTGGCAAATATCGCGTTTCAATAGGGCGGTATGCACCATTCGCTCCCCATCACCATTCGCGCCGAACACGCGTTAGCCGTAGCCCGATTACCGGGTCGGCTTGGTTGATGCGCAAGTCGTCAAAAATCGCGCCACGGATTGCGCCAAAAATTTTCACCCTATTCAATTCCCTCATTCCCGCGCGTTGTCCGCTATGTGCGGTGCGCACTGGCGGAGAGTTCTGCATTGATTGTCGGCGATTGTTGCCATGGATTATTACCGGTTGTGAAATTTGCGGCACTGAATTATACGAGGTCGGCGTGTGCGGTGGTTGTCAGGCGCGGTTGCCTTATTATGACCATGCGGTGATTCCGTTCCAATATCGTGCGCCAGTCTCACGGCACATTCAATCCTTGAAATATCATCAGCAACTGCGCTACGCCGGCTGCCTTGCGGCGATAATTTGCCGCCGCGTGTGGAAAGATTCGGGTGCGCTGCCGTCCATTATCATCCCAATACCGTTGCACCCACGCCGCTTGCGCATGCGCGGTTTTAATCAAGCATCAGAAATCGCGCATGGAATCGGTAAGGAGTTGGGCGTAATGGTCGGGCATTCGCAACTCGCGCGCGTAAAAGACACCGTGCCGCAAGTCGGGCTTCGCGGTGATGCGCGGCGGCGCAATGTACGCAACGCATTCCAAGCGATTGCACCGATTCAACACGCTCACATCGCATTGGTAGACGATGTGGTGACCAGCGGTAGCACAGTCAACGCCGCCGCACGCGCATTAAAACGCGCCGGTGCAACCACGGTTAGCGTGTGGGCGGCGGCAAAAACTTGAAGGATATGGAATGGCAGCGGCGGATGGTGGTTAGTGGGAGTTTTTGCACCATGTGCTATCCGCTTATTTGACATCATCATCGTTTTTCTTTTATATTCGGTTTATGCGGTTAAAGTTGGCTTGCCAATCCTTGAGCGCATACAATCCATTCACCCACGCACATTAACCCTAACCTTACGGTACATCCCAATGAAAACCATCAATCT
>WASV01144240.1_pt1 | contig 19605 bp, 17 predicted proteins | sample 5698531 | NCBI WGS metagenome assembly WASV01 (sample SAMN11175559, study PRJNA528189) | sponge metagenome | isolation source: marine sponge | host: Myxilla | place: Antarctica: Western Antarctic Peninsula, King George Island | collected 2013-01 | reverse complement strand
TGGGAACGCATACCTAACATCCCCATATCCCATTCCAGCGCACGCTGGAATCCAGCAAGCTGGAATGGGGCATGGGAGCTTGCGGGGCATGGGGGGCTTGCGGGGATGACGTACTTAATTTACTTCCATTCCCATTGTTCAGAGAGAGGAAGGGTACGGTCTCCCATTGTTCAGGGGGAGAAAAAGGAGGGGAATCCTAAAAGAGGGGATAGGGTGCAGTCATCTTCTGCGCATGACTGTATCCATAATAATCGCTAAGCTTTATCATATACATATCGGTTATCATACACATATCATTAGCATTCTTTGGAAGAGCCCATGCTTGCCTATTCCCCGACATGTATTACTCCTGAAGTTGCCCACCAATTTAGCCAAGACGGTGTTGTGTTGTTGCGCGCGGCAATCGAACCGACTTGGATCGATAAATTGCGCGTTGGTGTTGAGAAAAATATCCTTGCACCGACCGTTCGCGGGCGAACATGGGATCGAGATTCTGCCGGTCGAGTTTGTTTTTTCGACAGTCAAGCGTGGTGTGATATTGCAGAATACCGCGAGTTTATTGAAAGTTCACCGATCGCTGAAATCGCGGCGCGTGTGCTAAACACCGACCGAGTCAATTTCTTTTACGATGCAATTTTTGTGCGGAATTCTGGCACGCAATTTCGCACACCATTTCATCAAGACGAGCCCTATTGGTCGATCGATGGCTTGGATACTTGCTCGATTTGGATGCCACTAGTTGCCGTCGAAAAGAAAAGCGCGCTCGAGTTTGTGCGCGGGTCTCATCGTTGGAAAAATCGCTTTCGCCAGCAAAATTTCGGTGCGCTGACAGGCGATGCACGCGATCAACGCCGCACCGGCAAGGGCGAGTATGAACCATTTCCAGATATTGAAGGCAACCGATCCAACTATGACATCTTGAGTTGGGACATGGAGCCCGGTGATTGTGCGATTTTTAATGCGCGGCTTATTCATGGCGGTTCCGGCAATCTTTCTCCTGAGCGAGAACTGATCGTATTCAATACGAAATGGCTTGGCGACGATGTGCGGGTTTGCTTTCGTGAAGAGGGCATGGACCCCGATCACTCAACCCTCATGATCGAGCATGGACTCCACCCTGGCGATCGAGTCACCTCTGAACTTTATCCGGAATTCCACTTTTCGGGGTTAGTGTAATGCACGAAAACGCGGCACCTGGTCTTGACTGAAATCATCTTGACTGAAATGATCTTGACTGGAATGCAGTCGCCCCATACAATCAGACCATCTATTATCGTTGTCACGAGAATTCCAAGCGATGCTTGCTGAATATTTCCCGATCCTACTGTTTCTTACCATCGGCATAGCCATTGGCGTGATTGCAATTAGTGTCGGTAAGGCATTAGCCCCACATAACCCATATGACGACAAGTTATCTCCCTACGAGTGCGGTTTTGACGCTTTTGAAGACTCGCACATGAAGTTCGATATCCGCTATTATCTGGTGGCAATTTTATTCATTATTTTTGATCTTGAGATTGCTTTTTTATTCCCTTGGGCGATTGTCCTTGATGAAATCGGAGTGTTTGGTTTTTGGGCAATGATTATTTTTCTGGCTGTGTTGGTGGTCGGCTTTGTTTATGAATGGAAAAAAGGGGCACTCGAATGGGAATAATTACAAATGGCACTTGAAGGAACCTTACAGCAAGGGTTTGCCACCGCAAAACTGGATGCGTTGATTAACTGGGCACGCACTGGATCGATGTGGCCAATGTCTTTCGGTTTAGCCTGTTGTGCTGTCGAGATGATGCAAGCTGGCGCCGCCCGCTATGATTTGGACCGCTTCGGCATCTTGTTTCGCCCGAGCCCACGTCAATCCGATGTGATGATTGTCGCTGGGACGCTAACCAATAAAATGGCGCCCGCGCTTCGCCGCGTCTATGATCAGATGCCGGAACCACGTTGGGTCATTTCAATGGGTTCGTGCGCGAATGGCGGCGGCTATTACCATTATTCGTATTCAGTAGTACGCGGTTGCGACCGCATCGTGCCGGTGGATATATACGTCCCTGGTTGCCCGCCAACTGCAGAGGCGTTGATCTACGGTATTTTGCAACTGCAGAAAAAAATCAAAAAAACGAATACCATCGCACGCACCGCTGAGACCGCTAATATATGACCGAACAATCCCGACTGATAGAGTATTTGCCTGAATTACTGGGCGACGCATTACTCTCCCTCTCGGTTCACTGTGAAGAGGTCTCCTGCGAAATTGATTGCCAGCGTATCGTCGAAGTGTGTACCCAGTTGCGTGACGACGAGCACACACAGTTCGATTCGTTAATCGATCTATGTGCAGTCGATTATTCGACGTGGGGTAAAACCGATATGGCGGATACGGCTGACACCGCCACATGGCAAGGAGGGCGGTTTGTGGTGGTTTATCATCTGCTCTCGTTGCATAATAATTGTCGACTTCGATTGCGGGTTACGTCAAACGACGATACCCCAGTCGTTGATTCGGTGATCGAGGTATGGCCATGCGCCAACTGGTATGAACGCGAAGTCTTTGATTTGTTTGGTATCATTTTCAACAATCACCCTGATCTGCGTCGCCTGTTGACCGATTACGGTTTCATCGGGCACCCATTTCGCAAAGATTTCCCCTTGAGCGGGCAGGTCGAGGTGCGCTACGATGAAGAGCACGGTAGGGTGATTTATCAACCGGTGACTATCGAACCGCGGACATTAGTACCGCGAACGATCAACCCACGGGACAACGAGCGTGGAGAAAAGAATGGCTGAAATCCGAAACTATACGATGAATTTTGGCCCTCAACATCCTGCCGCGCATGGTGTGTTGCGTGTGATCATGGAAATGGATGGCGAAGTGATCGAGCGTTGCGACCCGCACATTGGCTTGTTGCACCGGGCAACTGAGAAGCTCGCTGAATCAAAACCATATAACCAGAGTATCGGGTATATGGATCGCTTGGATTATGTTTCAATGATGTGCAATGAGCACGCATATGTTCTTGTTATCGAGAAAATGCTGGGTGTCGAAATACCCGTGCGCGCGCAATACATCCGCGTGATGTTTGACGAAATTACGCGGATTCTCAATCACTGCTTATGGCTCGGTGCACACGCTCTTGACATCGGTGCAATGTCCGTTTTCTTATATTGCTTTCGCGAGCGAGAAGATTTAATGGATTGTTATGAAGCGGTCAGCGGCGCGCGCATGCATGCGACTTACTATCGCCCCGGTGGCGTGTACCGAGACCTGCCCGATACCATGCCTCAGTATGAACCCAGCAAACGTTTCAATAAAACCGAAATGCGCGAGCGCAACTATGATCGTGAAGGCTCGTTGTTAGATTTTATTCAAGCGTTTACTGAACGCTTCCCGAACTATGTCGATGAATACGAAACTTTGCTTAGCGATAACCGAATCTGGAAACAACGCACCGTTGACATCGGGGTGGTCTCACCCGAACGCGCGATGGCGCTTGGCTTTTCCGGTCCGATGTTGCGTGGTTCTGGTGTCGAGTGGGATCTGCGTAAAAAACAACCATATGAAGTGTATGATTACATGGATTTTGACATTCCGGTTGGGAAAAACGGCGACTGCTATGATCGCTATTTAGTGCGTGTCGAGGAAATGAGGCAATCCAACCGGATCATCCGCCAATGTATCGACTGGCTACGCGCCAACCCTGGGCCCGTCATGAAGGATGGTAAACTCGCACCACCTTCGCGTGAAAATATGAAGGGCGATATGGAGTCGTTGATCCATCATTTTAAATTGTTCACTGAGGGCTATTGCATTCCCGCCGGAGAAGCCTACGCCGCAATTGAGCACCCGAAAGGGGAGTTTGGCATTTATCTCGTTTCGGATGGTGCAAATAAGCCATATCGATGCAAAATTCGCGCGCCTGGCTTCCCGCATCTCGCCGCCCTCGATGAAATGACCCGCGGGCACATGCTAGCGGATATGGTTGCGGTGATCGGCTCGCAGGACATCGTGTTTGGAGAGATTGACCGATAATGTTATCCGATTCTGCGCGCGCGTCTATCGATCGAGAGTTCGCTAAGTACCCCGACGATCAACGCCAATCCGCATTGATGGCGGCGTTGCGCATCGCGCAGGACGAACATCGCTGGTTATCGGGTGAATTAATCGAGTACGTTGCTAACTTAATTGGTGTACCGCCCGCGCGTGCTTATGAAGTCGCTACTTTTTATTCAATGTACGATCTAAAGCCTATTGGGGAACATAAAATTAGTATATGCACGAATATTTCGTGCATGTTACGTGGTAGCAGTGACATCGCCGCCCATTTGCAAACAAAGTTGGGCGTCCGTTTTGGTGAGACCACCACCGACGGTCAATTCACGCTGAAAGAAGTCGAATGCCTTGCTATGTGCGGCGGTGCCCCAGCGATGCAAATTGATCGCAAGAATTATGAAAACCTAACGCCTGAAAAAATCGACACCATTTTGGATGATCTTTCGATCGATCTCACTCCCCCTATTTCAAACAGCATGCGCGTATGTCACGATGTTTGTTTGCCGAAGCAACACGACCAGTGCTGGACATTAGCGGCCTATCAAAAAACCGGCGGGTATCAGGCACTCAAAAAAATCTTGTCCGAGCGCATCGACCCAGCACTAATAATCGAGACGCTGAAAACTTCTAATTTACGCGGGCGCGGCGGTGCCGGTTTCCCGTTGGGGGTTAAATGGAGTTTCATGCCGCACACCGCTACTGGGCAAAAATACGTAGTGTGCAATTCCGATGAAGGCGAGCCCGGCACCTGCAAAGATCGAGACATTTTGCGCTATAACCCGCATGCAGTAATCGAAGGTATGATCATTGGCGGCTACTCTATGGGCGCGACTGTTGGCTATAACTATATTCGCGGCGAGTTTTGGGAGCCCTATGAACGCATGGAGGAGGCACTCGTTGAAGCATATAAAGCCGGGTGGTTAGGGAAAAATCTGCTCAACAGCGGTTTTGACTTTGATTTGTATTCCCACCTAGGTGCGGGCGCGTATATCTGCGGTGAAGAGACCGCATTACTCGAATCGCTCGAAGGGAAAAAGGGGCAACCGCGCTTCAAGCCACCGTTCCCTGCCATGTATGGATTGTATGGAAAACCGACCACTATCAACAACACCGAATCGTTTGCTTCGGTGCCGGCGATTCTGCGCGCTGACAGCAACGGGATGAATGGCAAATGGTTTCGTGATTTGGGGGTTGAAAACTCCGGCGGAGTTAAGGTTTTTTCAGTTAGCGGACATGTCCGTAACCCCGGAAACTACGAAATTCCAATGGGCACACCGTTTTCCTCTTTATTAAGCATGGCAGGAGGCGTATGGAAAGGGCGCAAACTTAAAGCCGTTATCCCTGGTGGTTCATCGGTGCCTGTGTTGCCAGCAGAAGTCATCATGAACGCCAACATGGATTTTGACTCGTTGAAAGAACACGGCTCAGCAGTCGGTGCAGGATCGGTGATCGTGATGGATGAGACCACCGACATGGTACAGATTTTGGAACGCATCGCGTATTTCTACTTCGAGGAGTCCTGCGGACAGTGCACGCCATGCCGAGAAGGCACCGGTTGGTTATATCGCATTTTGCACCGCATCAATACTGGGCACGGCACCAAGCAAGATTTACATACCTTGTTGGATGTCGCCAACCGTATTGAAGGGCGCACTATTTGTGCACTCGGGGACGCAGCAGCCTGGCCTGTACAAAGTTTTCTAAAACATTTTCAGCATGAATTCGAGGCGAAAGTCAGCGCTTCTTAAGTTATGGTTACGATCCAAGTAGACAACCAGTCCATCGAAGCCGAAGCCGGTGAAATGCTAATTGCAGCAACCGATCGGGCTGGCATTTATATTCCACGGTTTTGTTACCACGAAAAACTATCGATCGTTGCCAATTGTCGGATGTGCCTGATCGAGGTTGAAAATTCCCCTAAACCGTTACCCGCATGTGCCACCCCGGTGACTGACGGGATGATCGTGTCCACTCGCTCCAAATTCGCGCGCGAAGCACAGCAAGGGACATTGGAGTTTCTACTAATCAATCATCCACTCGATTGTCCAGTATGCGATCAAGGTGGGGAATGCCCGTTGCAAGATCAAGCGGTGGGTTATGGTAGCGATCAATCGCGCTTCCTCGAGCGCAAGCGAGTCGTTGCCAGCCACGATATTGGCCCATTGATTTCAACCGAAATGACCCGTTGTATCCACTGCACCCGCTGTACACGATTTGGCGAAGAGGTTGCTGGTGTGATGGAGCTTGGGTTGCCCGGGCGTGGCGAAGCGGTTCATATCGCTACTTTTTTGAACCGTTCGGTAGATTCAGAAGTGTCCGGAAATATGATCGATTTGTGCCCGGTTGGCGCGCTGACTTCTAAACCGTATCGCTTCGCTGCACGTTCATGGGAGTTACAAAACCATCGCGGTATTAGCCCTCATGACTGCGTTGGCACGAATATCAATATCCAGACCCTGCGCGACCGGGTTGAACGCGTACTACCGAACACCAATCCCAAAATTAACGACTGCTGGCTGGCAGACCGCGATCGATATAGTTACGAAGCCGTGAATAGCCCACAACGGCTGACTTCACCTATGATTAAAAAGAAGGGCAAATGGAAAAAAGTATCATGGGAACTGGCATTGAAAAATGCCTGCAACGGAATCAAAAGTGCCAGCCTCTCAAGCGGTAATGATTTGGGTGCATTGGCGGGGTATACCGCTACCCTAGAAGAGTACTTTCTACTGCAAAAACTGATGCGCGCATTAGGATGTAACAATATCGATCACCGCTTGCAACAGCAAGATTTTCGAGATGATGAGGCCGCACCAATATTTCCCGGGTCGGAATTGGCGATCGAACAATTTGACCACTTGGGTGCCGCCTTGCTGGTTGGTTCGAATATCCGTAAAGAGCAGCCTCTATTGGCTTTACGGCTAAATACCGCCACGCGCAAATCAGCCAATGGGTGCCCATCGTTTAGCAGTATTAATCCGCTTGCCTATAGACAAAACTTCGCAATGGCGAATAATGTAGCGGTCGGCGCCGACATGGCGGCCAATCTTGCTTCGGTTGCTGCCGAGATTGCCCGCCACCGACGTATTGAACTACCCACCGATATTCAACATTGGGTCGATCCGGCTCAACAGGTTGCGCCTTCTATCGCACAAAATTTGCTCGAAGCGGGCGATCAAGGAGCCGTTATTATTGGCGCATTAGCACAGCAGCATGAAGAAGCAAGCGTGCTCAAAGGAATCTCTGGATGGATCTGTGCGCAAACCGGCAACCGCCTATCGATACTCCCGCCAGGCAACAGCGCAGCGGCTTGGCTTGCTGGCTGTTTACCACACCGAGGGTCCGGTGGAACAGCAATAGAAGAAGCCGGTCAGCACGCTTCCGCGATGCTAGAAAATCCACGCCGCGCCTATCTTTTGCTGGCAACTGATCCTGACCTGGATAGCATCCACGGTAGGGTTGCAACCGAAGCGATGCAAAGTGCCGAGTTTGTCGTACAGATCACCTCGTATAAAAGTGCGACCATGATGGCGTGTGCGGATGTGCTGTTACCGATGGCCGCATTTGCCGAATCCGCCGGAACTTTTGTCAACTGCGAAGGAATCGCACAGTACGCTGAAGTTGCCGCTTCCCCGCAAGGTGAGTCGCGCCCAGCATGGAAAATTTTACGCGTCCTCGGGAATTTTCTCGACCTGCCCGGGTTTGATTATGTGTCGCTCGATCAAGTATCCGAAGAGATCGATTTATCTCTGCCAGCAATATCGGTGCGATTGGATGGGTGGAAAATCCCCGCCCCTCACCCGCGCAAAGCAACGGAAAAACTGCATCGATTACTCGATATGCCCATGTATCGTGGCGATCAAACCGTACGTTATGCCTCGTCTTTGCAAAAGACCGCTGATAATCCTCCACCCGCTGTGCACATGAATGGCGCGATGCTCGATCGCCTCGGGCTGACCGATGGCCAGCCAGTGCTAGTGCAAAGTGATGCTAGTGATGCCGCCCTGCTAGTACAAGCCGATGAGCGTATCCCGCTCAACTCGGTCTACATTCCAGCGGGTTATCCACAGACCGGCGAGCTCGGTGGACAGACGCAAGTAACCGTAACCGCACGATGAAAGAGTATTTTTTTTGGCTGACTTCCTGGTTACCGTACAGCCTGCAAGTTACCCTATGGGTGCTCGCTAAAATCACTGCAATTCTGGTACCGCTGATGCTATGCGTCGCATATTTCACCTTTGCGGAACGCAAGTTGATCGGCTATATGCAAATCCGTGTGGGACCCAATCGAGTGGGACCACGCGGTTGGTTGCAACCAATTGCAGATGCCCTCAAATTGATGATGAAAGAAATCATCATACCGACTCGTGCCAACAAAGTGTTGTTCTTGTTGGCTCCTGTGTTGGCACTTGCTCCAGCATTAGCAGCCTGGGCGGTGATTCCATTTAGCGATAAACTGGTGCTTGCCGATATCGATGCCAGTTTGTTATATATTCTGGCACTGACCTCGATGGGCGTTTATGGCGTGATCGTGGCTGGCTGGTCCTCAAATTCCAAATATGCTCTCTTGGGGGCGATGCGAGCGGCTGCACAAATTGTCGCGTATGAAATCGCCATGGGCTTCGCTTTAGTCGGGGTGTTGATGGTCGCTGGTAGCCTCAATTTACGCGAGATCGTGTTAGGCCAGTCGGGCAGTCTGTTAAGCTGGTATTGGTTGCCATTATTCCCATTATTGATGGTCTACTTTATCTCCGGCATTGCCGAAACCAATCGCTCGCCGTTCGATGTTGCAGAAGGCGAGTCGGAGATCGTCGCTGGCTTTCATGTCGAATACTCGGGCATGGCATTTGCAGTATTTTTCCTCGCCGAATACGCCAACATGCTTTTGATTGCAGCACTCACGGTCATCATGTTTTTTGGTGGTTGGCTGCCACCGATTGATATTGCACCGTTTACATGGATACCACCGGTGATGTGGTTTGGGATTAAAACTTCCGTAGTAGCATTTTTTTTCCTTTGGCTTCGTGCAACTTTTCCGCGCTATCGCTATGATCAGATCATGCGACTTGGTTGGAAGGTATTAATCCCGATCACTTTAGTGTGGATTGTTGTGATCGGCTTAGTAAAATTGTATACACCGTTGCCCGCTCTCTTTTCGTAGTGCGACCATATAGGTAACCCTCATGAATTTGATGAAACAACTGTATAAAACTTTTACCCTTGCCGAACTGCGCAAAGGAATGAAGATCACCGGTCGGCGTTTGTTCAGCCGTAAAATTACAATCATGTATCCGCAGGAAAAGACCCCAAAGTCACCACGTTTTCGGGGGTTGCTCGCGCTACGCCGCTACGCCAACGGTGAAGAACGGTGTATCGCTTGCAAGCTATGTGAAGCCGTGTGCCCAGCACTTGCAATCACTATCGACTCCGAAGAGCGCACCGATGGTTCGCGGCGAACCACCCGTTATGATATCGATTTGTTCAAGTGCATCTATTGTGGTTTTTGCGAAGAAGCGTGCCCGGTTGACGCGATCGTACTGACCGATATCCATGAGTTCCATATGGAAGAAGCGCATGAACGTTTGGCTAACAAACAACGATTGCTGGAAATCGGCAACCAATACGAACAGAAAATCGCCGAGGCACGCCAGCAAGATGCCCAGTACCGCTGATCCATACGAATAACTCCTGCCATGACTTTCTTACAATTTTCATTTTATTTTTTCAGCACAGTATTGGTATTCGCCGCCACTATGGTGGTGATTGCACGCAACTCAGTCAAAGCAGCGTTGTTTCTAGTGCTGGCATTTTTCAGTGCTGCTTGCGTGTGGATTACCTTGGAGGCAGAATTTCTCGCCATTGTTTTGGTGTTGATTTATGTCGGGGCGGTCATGGTGCTCTTCCTTTTTGTGGTCATGATGATTGACATCAAAATCGCTGAATTGCACGATAGTTTTGTACGCTACCTGCCGATAGGTAGCGTGGTCGCAGTGCTACTAGTCGTCGAATTGGCATTGGTGCTGGCGCGTTCATTTTCACCACAACGCTTCGCAAATCCACCCACACACGATACTGATTACAGCAATACGCGCGAACTCGGCGAGCAGTTATACACCACCTATGTATACCCTTTTGAAATCGCCTCTATTATTTTGCTGGTAGCAATCGTCGCTGCGATTACGCTAACTATGCGCAAGCGGGCTAGCAACAGACGGCGTATCGACCCTTCTGCACAAATACGAGTACAACGCGATGATCGCCTGCGAATCGTCAAAATGAAATCGTCCAACCCAACACGGAAGAACCAGCCATGATCCCTTTGGCTCACTATCTTATCTTAGCGGCGATATTATTTTTTCTCGGTGTGGTTGGCATTTCCCTCAACCGTAAGAATGTGGTGCTTTTGCTGATGTCGATCGAGTTGTTGCTACTTGCGGTCAACATTAATTTTATCGCTTTTTCCCATTTTCTCGGCGATACTGCGGGGCAAATTTTTGTGTTTTTTATCCTCACCGTAGCAGCGGCGGAATCGGCCATTGGCCTCGCCATCCTGATCGTGCTATTCCGCACGCGCAACACCATTAACGTGGCTGAATTGGATTCGCTTAAAGGATGAAAAATATTTACATTGCAATTCCGATGGTGTGCCTCGCCGCATCCATCATTACCGGGCTCTTTGGTAAAACCATCGGACGGGTTGCTTCTCACTGGATTACCATTTCTGGCGTTGCGACCGCTTTCGTTTTATCGATCGTGGTGTATGCAGATGTGCGCGCCGGTAATTTGTTTAATAATACTATCTATACATGGGCGGTTAGTGGTGGTGCTGCGTTCCGAATCGGATTTATGATCGACGCATTGAGTTCGATGATGATGGTCGTGGTGACTTTTGTGTCGCTTATGGTGCATATCTACACCATTGGTTACATGGAAAAAGACCCCGGCTATCAGCGTTTCTTCTGCTATATCTCGCTGTTCACCTTCGCCATGCTGATGTTGGTGATGGCAAATAACTTCATGCAATTATTCTTCGGCTGGGAAGCAGTCGGTTTAGTCTCCTACCTATTGATCGGTTTTTGGCATACCCGCGACAGCGCAATCACCGCAAATCTCAAAGCGTTCTTGGTCAACCGCGTCGGCGACTTCAGTTTCTTGCTCGGTATTGCTGCGATCATGTATCTGTTTGGGTCGCTCGACTATGGTGCCGTGTTTGCCGGCGCTGAAGGCATCCATGATCTAACTGTAACGGGTGTATTCGGCGAATGGAAATGGGCCACTATTATCTGCTTGCTACTGTTCGTTGGAGCCATGGGCAAGTCGGCGCAAATTCCTTTGCACGTGTGGCTACCCGACTCGATGGAAGGACCGACCCCAATATCGGCATTGATCCACGCTGCCACCATGGTCACCGCTGGCATCTTCATGGTGGCGCGAATGTCGCCACTGTTTGAATTGTCAGAGACGGCGTTATCGGTGATATTGGTGGTTGGCGCAACGACCGCAATTTTGATGGGGTTAGTCGGCTTGGTGCAAAACGACATCAAGCGCGTGGTGGCATATTCTACATTGTCGCAATTGGGCTATATGACTGTCGCGCTAGGAGCATCTGCCTACCAAATCGCAATCTTTCACCTTGGAACCCATGCTTTCTTCAAGGCTTTGCTATTCCTTGCGGCAGGTTCGGTGATCATCTCCATGCACCACGAACAGGACATGCGAAAAATGGGAGGGCTGCGGACGATCATGCCGATCACTTACCTCACCGCCACAATTGGCTCTCTCGCACTCGTTGGGATCCCTCCTTTCTCTGGCTTCTTCTCCAAGGATGCAATTATCGAAGCGGCTCGAAACAGTGAAATATGGGGTGCCGGCTATGCCTATGTCGCCACCTTGCTAGGCGTATTTGTGACTGCTTTTTATTCATTCCGTTTGTTGTTCATGACATTTCATGGGAAAAATCGCTCCGATGCTTCGACTCGTCTCCACTTGCACGAATCCCCCCGCATAATCCTCTTGCCGTTAGTTGCGTTAGCAATTCCATCGATACTCGTCGGCTTTATCTTTTTTGGGCCGGTCATTGATGGCTCGTTTTTCCAGCAATCTATCTACATCGCCCCACAACACGATGCGGTAGCACAATTTAGTGCGGTCTATGGCAACAAATCTGGCTTCGGTTTGATCGTCGTTGCAATCCTGCACGGCTTGATTAGCCCGGCATTTTGGCTGGCAGTGGCCGGCATTGTTTTCGCCTTCCTCTGTTACTGCAAATATCCTATGCTGCCGGCCAAGATTATCAAACTCGGGGGGCCACTCTATTCGGTACTGCAAAACAAATACGGCTTTGACAAACTGTATCAAGTGGTTTTTACCAAAGGATCAATTTATTTGGGCAGCTTCTTGTCGGCGCGCATCGACACCGGTTTCATCGACCGTAATCTGGTTAATGAAACGGCTCGATGGATTGGTGTCTGCTCCAAATTCATACGTAAAATTCAAACCGGCTTCACCTACCAATATGCGTTTCTGATGATTCTCGGGCTATTTAGTTTTATCACCATCTTTGTCTGGCAATAAGACATCCCGACATGGAAAATCATCTGCTTAGTCTATTAATCTGGTCGCCAATCATTGCCGGCGGGTTGCTCCTTACCCTTGGCGAACGTCACAATCCGGCAATTGCGCGTAAGCTCACGCTTGGCTTCTCAGTGGCTATTTTCTTGCTGAGCATAGCGCTCTACGCGCGATTTGACCCCAGTACTGCCGGCATGCAGTTTGTCGAGAATGTGAAATGGATTGATGCTTTCAACATTTATTATTCTGTCGGCGTCGACGGAATCTCCGTTCCTCTGATTTTGCTCACCACTCTGATCTCTGTCGTGGTGGTAATCGCCAGTTGGAAAATCACCGATCGGGTTTCTCAATATATGGCGATCTTTTTATTGATGGAAGGGCTCATGATCGGCGTGTTTTCTTCTTTAGATGCGGTTTTGTTTTATATCTTCTGGGAAGCCATGTTGATCCCGATGTTTTTAATCATCGGGATATGGGGCGGGCCTAACCGTATCTACGCGACTATTAAGTTTTTCCTCTATACGCTGCTTGGCTCATTACTAATGTTAGTCGCATTGATCTACCTGTACCAAGCCAGCGGTGGCAGTTTCCGTATCCTCGATTACCATGCTCTCCCGCTTGCACTTACCCCGCAGATATTACTTTTCTTTGCCTTCTTTGCCGCTTTTGCGGTCAAGGTGCCGATGTTCCCGGTACACACATGGCTACCCGATGCACACGTCGAGGCACCAACCGGTGGTTCGGTCATTCTTGCCGCTATCATGTTAAAAATGGGTGGCTACGGCTTTCTACGCTTCAATCTGCCGATCACGCCGGATGCAAGCCATGAACTGGCATGGTTGATCATTACGCTTTCGCTAATTGCAGTGATCTATATTTCCTTGGTTGCATTGGTGCAACGCGACATGAAAAGATTAATCGCCTATTCCTCTATTTCCCACATGGGTTTCGTCACCCTCGGCTTATTTCTTTTCAATGCACGGGGAATCGAAGGTGCTATGTTGCAGATGATCTCGCACGGCTTTATCTCGGCAGCATTGTTCCTGAGCGTTGGGGTGTTATACGAACGAATGAATTCACGTCTGATCGAAGATTTTGGTGGTATCGCAACCCCCATGCCGATATTTGCCGCTTTCATGGTACTGTTTGCGATCGCCAATTCAGGCCTACCCGGTACTTCTGGTTTCGTCGGCGAATTTTTTGTCATCCTCGGTGCCTTTGAAACGAGTGCTTGGATTGCACTATGTGCAGCCCTCACGCTGATTTTAGGTGCCGCTTACACATTGTGGATGGTGAAACGGGTGATCTTTGGTAAAGTGTTATCAGAGAAAGTAGGCGCGTTGACCGATATCGATGCGCGAGAAATTTTGTTTTTGTCGGTGCTCGCTTCTATGGTGTTGCTGATCGGTATCTGGCCCAACCCAATCTTCGACGTCATGCACGCAACCATCGACAACCTGCTCACCCACATCGCTACCTCCAAACTACCATGACTTTCGAATCGATCAACGCCATCGTTGCTTTACCAGAGATATTTCTTGCGATCGCCGCTTGCGTGGTTTTGCTGATCGGTGTTTATGGTAACCGAGAAAAACGCGTCACGGTTGGCTATTGGATCAGCATTTTTTCGCTAGTGATAGTCGCTTTTTTGAGTGGCATGGATTTTTCAGCACCCACAGTATATGCTTTAAACGGACTATTTATCGACGACCCGCTGGCGCGATTATTGAAAACCGCTATCTGCCTTTTATCCGCCATTGCATTCATTTACGGTCGTCAATACAACCACGACCGCAATCTTTACCAAAGCGAGTATTATGCCCTCGGTTTGTTTTCCATCACCGGAATGCTGGTAATGGTTACTACCAATCACCTGCTCACGCTCTATCTTGGGTTGGAATTAATGTCGTTATGCCTTTATGCGATGATCGCAAGCGATCGTGACAATGCGTTGGCGGTCGAAGCCGCTATGAAATATTTTGTGCTCGGCGCATTGGCTTCCGGTATCTTGCTGTACGGTATGTCGTTGTTATACGGACTGACCGGTTCGTTGCAACTATCCACCATCCGCTCGGTGCTCGACGTTGCTGACGCCAACAACGCTGCAATCGCACTTGCCGTCGTATTCATTGTGGTTGCACTGGCTTTCAAATTAGGCGCGGTGCCATTTCACATGTGGATTCCGGATGTCTATCACGGCGCAAGCACTTCGACCACCACCTTTCTCTCGGCAGCACCCAAAATTGCCGCTTTTGCGATTACGCTTCGTTTGTTAGGCAATGGGCTCGCCGACCTGTCTTCCATGTGGCAGGAAATGTTAATTATTCTGGCATTGTTATCGATCGCGGCGGGCAACATTATCGCCATTGCGCAACAAAACTTGAAACGAATGCTCGCGTATTCGACTATCGCACACATGGGGTTTTTCCTATTCGGCATTGCCGTTGGCAGTGCAATCGGATACGCTGCCGCATTGTTTTATATCCTGATCTATTCATTGACGAGCTTGGGCGCGTTCGGGGTCATCCTCTATTTGGCAAGATCTGGCTATGAAGCAGATCGATTGGATGACTATAAAGGCCTGAGTAAACGTTACCCCTGGATCAGTTTAATGATGCTGCTTTTGATGCTTTCGATGTCAGGCATCCCACCGACCGTCGGTTTTTTCGCTAAACTTTTGATCATTCAAGCACTCGTCAGTGCCGATTTAATTTGGGTGGCGGTGGTCGCAGTAGTGCTAACGGTAATCGGTGCGTTCTACTATTTGAATGTGATAAAACGAATGTATTTCGATGCTCCGGAAGACGACAATGCTCCGCATGTTGTTGCCGCCCCCGCCGACATGAAATTGTTACTTCTGTTCAATGTGCTAGCGATTATTGCTATTTTGCCGTGGCTCAACGGTTTGATTGAAATTTGCAACGAAGCCATTCATCGTTTCGTCGCCTAGTACGCATTCACTGTGGCAAAAATAAACCTCGGGCTATTGTTTGGCGGTCGCTCTTGTGAGCATGAAATTTCGGTAGTTTCGGCGCGTTCGCTATTAAATGTCATCGACTGTGACAAATACCAAGTCACTTTAATTGGTATCGACAAAAACGGGCATTGGCAGCTCGCCGATGACTTTGAAGCATTGATCGACCGCGGTGCTGTCAAACCGCTTACCCCACTTCCGCTGGATTCACACCGCCAATCTGAGATTACCTTAGCACTGCACCATGGTGGCAACTTGTCGCCCGTGCTGTCTTCGCAACCCAGTGCGAATCTGCCTACACTCGATGTCATCTTTCCGATGTTGCACGGTACTTTTGGCGAGGATGGAACCATACAGGGCGTGTTGGAGATGACCGGTATTCCATATGTTGGATGCGGCGTTGCGGCTTCAGCGGTAGCAATGGATAAAATTCTGGCGAAAAAACTCTTCACCGCCGCTGGCATCTCGCAAGCAGCTTACCTCGAGGTGGATGCCCAGCAATGGTATCGCAACGCCACAGATGTCCTCCAATGTTGCGAATCCAAACTTGGCTACCCGATGTTCGTCAAACCAGCCAATCTCGGCTCTAGCATCGGCATCAGCAAAGCACATATGCGGGTGCAATTAGAAGATTCGATACGGCTGGCACTACGCTTTGATAATAAAATCGCCATCGAGCAATCGATGGAAAACTGTGCGGAAGTTGAGTGTGCAGTACTCGGCAATGTTGGCAGTAAAGAACGAGTGCAAGCGTCCATCGTTGGTGAAATTATTCCCAACGCGGAATTTTATGACTATACGACCAAGTACATCAATGACAAATCCGAGTTAGTGATGCCGGCATCTATTCCCGAACGTGCCGCTGAACGTGTCCGCCAATTGTCAATCGATGCGTTTACCGAGATTGGCGGCGCCGGTTTGGCGCGTGTGGATTTTTTTGTCGACCGGTTCACCTCGAACGTAACGCTGAGCGAGATCAACACAATGCCCGGCTTCACGTCGATTAGCATGTACCCACAGTTGTGGGCGGCAAGCGGTCTCCCATATCCCAAACTTATCGACCGCCTGATCACATTGGCAATCGAAGCTGGACATACCAAAGCCGAACTACAACGCTCTTTTCAGCCACCACGGTCTACCGTTGAAGATTAAACCTGTTACCTTCGGAAACTACTTCAAGTATATCCAGAATAACCACCTTGCTAAGGCGATCAGCATGCTGGTCATTGCTACATTGTTCTTCGCATCGCAAGATGCGTTGACCAAACACCTGATGAAAACATTGGCTGCCTCGCAGATCGTATCCGTACGGTTTTTGTTTTTCGTGTTGTTTGCCCTCTGGTACTCTTATCGACACGGTGGAATTCGCGTTACCTTGCGCACCAAGCACCCATGGATGCAAATTGTGCGTGGTCTGTTGCTAGCTTGCGAGATCATCTTATTTGCCTACGCCATTCAGTTTCTCGGCTTGGCGGAAATGCACACCATTTTTGCCTGTTTCCCGTTGATCATTACCGCGCTGTCGGTACCGATGCTCCGCGAAACGGTCGGCTGGCGGCGTTGGTTGGCGGTATTATTCGGCTTCATCGGTACTTTAATTATTCTGCGCCCAGATACCGATGTGTTCCAACTATCGGCACTCGTCGCATTAATCAGCGCACTAATGTTTGCCGTGTATACCATCTTAACGCGCAAAGTGTCGCGCAACGATTCAGTCGAAACTTCATTACTTTATATGGCGTTAGCGGGCTTCTTATGTGCCGCGATCATCGCACCGTTTAATTGGCAACCAGTCAGCATGGTAAATGCTCTCTGGTTGTTGCTCATCAGTACTACTTCGATCATCGGGCATCTATTGCTCATCAAGGCACTCGCATTAGTCTCGGCGGTCATCCTGCAACCGTTCAATTATTTTATATTAATCTGGGCGATCATCATTGGCTTTATTCTCTATGGTGAAGTGCTCTCTCCGATCGATTGGCTCGGTGCTTCCATTGTCGTCGGTAGCGGTATCTTCATCGCAAGGCGCGAATACCAACTCTCCAAGCAAAGTGTTCTCACCGCTTGAAACTTATGTCAAGCACCCGTACCAACGATTTTTCAGACTGTCTTAACACTTACTTGAAACGCCATCCTAACACGCGCTATCTGGATGCAATCGTGTGCGATTTATCGTGCGTGATGCGTGGCAAACGCTACCCTATTGATGTCGCGGATAAATTGTTTGACGAGGGCATGATGTTGCCCGGATCGACGTTCTTGCTGGCCGCAACCGGCGAATCGCTTGACCCCATGGGTATCGGTTTTTCCGATGGCGACCCCGATTATCGTGCGGTACCGATCAATGGAACGCTGGTGCCGGCTCCTTGGAACGAACCACTAACTGCGCAGGTGATGTTGACCATGGAAGATTCTGACAACCAACCGTATTACTACGAACCACGCAATGTGTTGGCACGCGTTATCGACCGCTTCGAGGAATTGAAACTACGACCAGTGGTTGCTTTCGAGCTGGAGTTTTATTTGATCGACCCGGCAAATGACGGCGGACAACATCTCCGACCACCGCACGCACTGCATAGCGGACAAGGCAACAATGCTGCGCAAGTGTATCGAATCGACGATGTCGAAGATTTCAGTGACTACTTACATGAAGTGAGTGAAACCTGCGCTCAGCAAGGCATCAAAACCGGTCCGATCTCGTCAGAATATGCACCCTGCCAATTTGAGATCAACCTATACCACAGCGATCAACCGCTCAAAACAGCCGATCAATGTACGATGTTTCGTCGTGTTGTGCAGCGCTTGGCAAAAAAACACAATCTGCAAGCCAGTTTCATGGCAAAGCCCTATCCCGAGCAGTCCGGCAGCGGCTTACACCTACATGTTAGTGTTCTCGATGAAAATGGTAACAATGCATTTACCAGCAACTCCATTCTTGAGCATGCGATTGGCGGGCTTCAGCAAAGTATGGCGGAGTCGATGGCAATTTTTGCACCCAATAGCAACTCCTACCGACGCTTTATCACCAACAGTTATGTCCCGGTGTCTCCCAGTTGGGGTTATGAAAATCGCTCAGTGGCAATACGTGTGCCTAATAGCCCGGCTAGCGCACGCCGTCTTGAATATCGAGTCGCGGGTGCTGATGCCAATCCGTATTTGGTGCTGGCAACTGTGTTGGCCGGCATTCATCATGGTATTTGCAAGAAAATCGCCGCAGGCGCACCCACAGAGGGTAATGCCGGAGCCACCCTAGCCCCCAGTTTGCCAATTGCCCTGGAAACCGCAATGGACAAACTGCGAAACAGCCGCACCTTGCCCGACTATTTTGGGATAGACTATATCAACGCATACCATGACTGTAAATTATCCGAGTATCGGGAGTTTACCAACAGCCGCCAGTGTGAGGCGAGTTGGTATTTATGAGATATTAATAATATGAGATATTAATAATATGAATAAATGCGACCCTCGTTACGACATTCTTTTTGAACCGGTGAGAATTGGCCCGGTGACCAGCCGTAACCGCTTTTATCAAGTACCGCATTGCAATGGGCTCGGACATGTTTATCCGCATGGCGAAGCCCGCCAGCGTGGCATCAAGGCCGAGGGTGGCTGGGGGGTGGTGTGCACTCAGGAAGTTGAAATCCATCCCAGCTCAGAGTGGTCCCCGTATATCGAAGGACGCTTGTGGGACGAGTGTGACATGAAACGCTTGCGTCTGATGGTCGATGCCGTGCATGAACATGGCTCACTCGCGGCCATCGAAATTACCCACAATGGTCACGCCTCAGGAAATTTGTATAGCCGCTTGCCGAGGATGGGAGTGAGCGCGTTGCTGTTCGATAGTTACGAGCCCAGCCAAGCATATGCCATGCGTAAACGCGACATTGCCGATGTCCGCCGCTGGCATCGTACGGCCGCATTGCGCGCGCGCGATATCGGTTTTGATATCGTCTATGTCTATGCCGCGCACAGTTTGGGGCTACCGTTTCATTTTATTTCGCGGCGG
>WASV01162390.1_pt1 | contig 19631 bp, 15 predicted proteins | sample 5698531 | NCBI WGS metagenome assembly WASV01 (sample SAMN11175559, study PRJNA528189) | sponge metagenome | isolation source: marine sponge | host: Myxilla | place: Antarctica: Western Antarctic Peninsula, King George Island | collected 2013-01 | reverse complement strand
GATTGAGGGGGTTGCTGATAAATGCCTCGTTCCCACGCGGGAGCGTGGCAACGAGGAATTGTACTGGATTCCAGCGTTGCTGGAATGGAAGTAAATTAAGTGCGTCATCCCCGCAAGCCCCCATGCCCCATTCCATCTTGCTGACTATTTCGCCCGGAGCGAAATAGCGCGTAGTCCGCGCAGCGGATTGGTAGCAAGGACGCTACCAACACTATTTCGCCCGGAGCGAAATAGCGCGTAGCGCACAGCAATCAGGCAGGAGCGTACAGGTAATATGTTTTTTCTCATCATCAAATTTGATGAGCCCTTGCTCTATACCTTGGTGTATCAGATTCATTGTTTTTTTACTCTCGAACTGAACTCTCAAACTGAGAGAAAATCATTAATCTCGTTTCAAACGCAAGACCGATCATATAAGAAGCCGAGGATCTATGCCAATGGGTGGTCTATCCATGATAACCCCCTGCTTAGTGATGATATTGCACTTTCAAGTATTCGTGCCCCGCTTTGTGACCCCAAACGGCAGTGTTAGCGTCTGATGGCATGATTGGTTAGATTTCTTTTTCATTTTCTGGGAAACGCGCGCTGGTATTGACAAAAGAACAGCCTATTTTTTTCGTAAAAAGTGGTGTCGATTGTTTGTTTTTGTCGTCATATTATAGTAACATTTGATATCGCTTCAAATGTTTTTTAAGACCACCTTTTACGCTACCAAGCCGCGTTCAGAATCACACTGGCTCCACTGTTACAAAGCGTAATTTTAACGATCGGAATCATCCGTTTTTGTGCCCAATGACAGACCAGACCTTCGCAAAAGAAACCGTCCCAGCAAGCCTTGAAAAGGAAATGCGGCGGTCCTACTTGGACTACGCAATGAGCGTCATTGTCGGGCGCGCGCTACCCGATATTCGTGATGGGCTAAAGCCCGTGCATCGTCGTTTGTTATATGCGATGACGGTGTTGGGTAATGATTATAACAAGCCATACAAGAAATCTGCCCGTGTGGTTGGCGATATGATCGGTAAATATCATCCGCATGGCGATACCGCCGTGTACGATGCGATTGTCCGGATGGCGCAGAGCTTTTCGATGCGCTACCCGCTAATCGACGGGCAGGGCAATTTCGGTTCGGTTGATGGCGATTCACCGGCGGCGATGCGTTATACCGAGATTCGGTTGGCACGCATTGCGCATGAAATCCTTTCTGATCTTGATAAGGAAACGGTCGAATTTGGACTAAATTACGACGAAACCGAAACTCAACCATTAGTATTGCCAACCCGTGTACCGAATCTACTGGTTAATGGTTCCACTGGCATCGCAGTGGGTATGGCGACAAACATTCCGCCGCACAATCTGGTGGAGACTATCGATGCCACGTTCGCCTTGATCGACAACCCGGACATCAGTATTGGTGAGTTGATACGATATATCCCTGGTCCCGATTTTCCGACCGCTGGAATTATCATCGGTCGAGAAGGAATTCGTTCTGCTTACGAGACCGGTCGCGGGCGAATTCATGTGCGCGCTCGCACTGAAATCGAACAATCTGACCGCGGCCGCGAATCGATTATCGTGCATGAATTGCCCTATCAAGTGAATAAAGCGCGATTGCTGGAAAAAATTGCCGACCTAGTTAAGAACAAACGCATTGATGGTATTTCGGCGTTGCACGATGAATCGGATAAATCGGGCATGCGTATGGTTATTGAATTAAAACGCGGCGAGCAAGCGGATGTCGTGCTAAATAATTTGTATAAACATACCAATATGCAGAGCGTGTTTGGTATCAACATAGTCGCGCTCAGCAAAAATCAGCCACGACTGTTTAACCTCAAAGAGACGATTGAAGAATTTGTCAAGCACCGCCGCGAAGTAGTCACCCGCCGCACCTTGTTCGAACTTCGGAAAGCCCGCGAACGGGCCCATATCCTCGAAGGATTGGCGGTCGCGCTGGCGAATATCGACGCCATGATTGCCGCCATCAAAGCGGCTCAGACGGTGGTGGAAGCGCGAGAAAAACTGATGACGACTCATTGGCAAGCGGAGGTTGTGGTAAAGATGCTCGAGCGTGTCAACGCTGAAATGTTGCGCCCAGCGGATGGTCAAGAAAAGTGGGGGGTAAGCGCAGATGGCTATCGGTTATCGCAGCCACAAGCACAAGCAATACTCGACTTGCGCTTACACCGGTTGACCGGATTGGAACAAGAAAAAATACACACCGAATATAGCCAACTGGTCGATAAGATCACAGGCTTTATCGACATTTTACGCAACCCTGAACAATTGATTCACGTGATCAGAGAGGAGCTCAAAGAAATTCAACAGCAATTTGGCGAGCCTCGTCGCACCGAAATCCAAGATGGAGAAATCGGCTTACCGACGGAAGCGTTGATTCTCGTAGAGGATGTCGTTGTCACGTTGTCACACGCCGGCTATGCCAAATCACAACCCGTGGCGGATTATACGGCGCAGCGGCGGGGTGGCAAAGGGAGAATTGCAACCCGCACTAAAGAACAAGATTTTGTTGAGTGCATGTTCATCGCTAACTCCCACGATACGATATTGTGCTTTTCCGATCGGGGGAAAGTTTACTGGTTGCGCGTGTTTCAATTACCACAAGCTGGCAGGCAAGCACGCGGAAAACCGTTGGTCAATCTACTACCGCTCGATGGCGACGAGCAAGTGACCGCAATTTTGCCGATTAAACAATATGACAGCGACAAATACGTGCTGATGGCAACTGCAAAAGGTGTCGTTAAAAAATGTCGGCTTGACAATTTTTCGCGTCCGCGATCCTCCGGTATTATTGCCATCAATCTCAAAGAAAATGACCATCTCATTGGTGTAGCTCTGACCGACGATAGCGACGATGTGTTATTGGTTAGCAGTGCCGGTAAAGCGGTCAGATTTAATGGCTCAAAAGTGCGCTCGGTGGGGCGAACCGCTGGCGGTGTGCGCGGCATCAGATTGGACGGTAGCAACGAAGTTATTGCACTGATCGTCGCGCTCAGCGAGAAAAACGACAACGCCAGCGATGCAGTTCTTATCTGCACAGAAAATGGCTATGGAAAACGCACTCGGTTAGTCGATTTTCCGTGCAAAGGGCGAGGTGGTAAAGGCGTGATTGCGATAAAGACCTCCGGTCGAAATGGTAAAGTTGTAAGTGCCTTGTTGGTGGGCGAAGGGGATGAGGCGATGCTGATTAGCGATGGCGGCATTCTTATCCGTACCAGAGTTGCCGAAGTACCCACCCAAGGGCGTAACACCCAAGGGGTTCGCGTGATTTCTATGGGCAAAGCCGAACATTTGATTGGTATCGGCAAAGTGGAAGAAAGCGACAGCATGGACGAAGCAAAGGAGGAGCCGTGCGCTACCGATGTAGTGCAGGAAAATTCGCCGACGTCGGAGATTTAAGTCGATAAAATGAGCAAAGATATTGAATCGAAGCTGAAAGATCATCGCGGCCGCATCGATGATATCGATGCCAATATCTTAGCGTTGTTAAACCAACGAATTGAAACTGCACAGCAGATCGGCAAAATCAAATCATCCTTCGACAAGCCGATATTTTATCACCCGGAACGCGAAGCTCGGGTCTTGCAACAACTACGAACATTAAATCCCGGCCCGATCGATAATGCTGCCATGGAAGCGTTGTTTAGGGAAATCATGTCGATCGCACGTAGTTCCGAAGTAGGCTTGTCGGTTGCGATTTTGGGCCCGCTTGGAACCTATAGCGAAACGGCCGCACGACAACATTTTGGGAGTTCGATTAAGATGGTGCCATATACCACCATCGATGAAATTTTTCGTGCAACCGAAACTGGGCAAACCGATTTTGCGGTGGTCCCGACTGAAAACTCGACCGAAGGTGGAGTCAACGATACATTGAACCGATTGATGACCACGTCCTTGCTGGCTTGTGGGGAAGTCAACATGCGAATTCAACACCATTTGCTTAGTACCGGTGAACAGTTGTCTAAAATCCGGCGGGTGTATGCCCATTCGCAAGCATTGGCACAATGTAAACGCTGGCTCGACCGTAATCTGCCAAACGTCGCTCTAGTAGCGACCAGCAGTAATGCCGATGCCGCCGTGCAAGTGGGCAATGATCCGAGTGCAGCCGCTATTGCAGGTGATAATGCGGCAAAACGTTATGAGTTGAAGTATCTCTCAGAACACATTGAAGATGAAGTTGATAATACCACTCGCTTTCTGGTGTTTTCCAACCTTGAAGTACCATCGAGTGGCAATGACAAGACGAGTTTGTTGCTTTCGTGTAAGAATGAGCCTGGTGCGTTGCTTCAATTACTCAAGCCGTTATTGGATCATGACATCAATATGGTAAAGATCGAATCGCGGCCGTCGAAAGCCGGATTGTGGAAATATGTTTTCTTTATTGATATCGCCGGACATCAATTGGATTCAGGGATCGATGAAGCCTTACGAAAGATCGAAGCGGAAGCAAGTATGTATAAAAACCTCGGTTCCTATCCGATCGCCGGATGAGTATACGCAATATGCCCGAGCAGAAATTCTATACACCTCGACTTGCGATCTTCGGTGTCGGTATGATCGGTGGTTCGGTTGCGCTGGCGTTGAAACGACATCAGCGGGTTGGGCATGTCATCGGCGTTGGCAGGTCGCGTGCTAATCTCGAAAAAGCATTGCAGCTTGGGGTTATCGACCAAATTATTGATGCCCCGTTGCCTGCTGTCGAACAAGCCGATGTCATTTTGCTGGCAACACCAGTTAACACTATTGCTGGCTTGTTTCAGAAAATCTTGCCGGCACTTGACCAAAGTAAGATTGTCACTGATGTTGGTAGCGTAAAGCGAGGCATTTGTGATGCAGCGGCGGCAACATTAGGCGAGCAAAACTCTCGCTTTGTGCCCGGTCATCCAGTTGCTGGCAAAGAACATTCGGGCGTGGTCGCGGCCTCTGCCGATTTGTTTGAAGAGCAAAATGTTGTACTTACGCCGGCCGCTAATACCGATGCTGATGCACTGGAAACAATTCGGCAAATGTGGAGTGTAATCGGTGCCCGGGTCAGCATCATGGACCCTCAACTGCATGATCGAGTGCTATCGGTCACCAGCCATTTACCGCATGTGCTTGCCTATGCGATGGTCGATTTTTTTGCAAACTGCGAAGATGCCTCGCATGTATACGATATGGCAGCAGGCGGTTTTTATGATTTCTCTCGCACCGCCTCGAGCGATGCCGAAATGTGGCGTGATATTTGTCTCATGAATCGAGCACAAATTTTGCAACACATCGACCAATTCAAACTGCGGCTCGATAACATTAGCGATATGCTCGTGCGCACAGACGGTGCTGCTTTAGAAAACTTATTTGCCTCTGCTAAGAAATCACGACTACGGATAATCGAAAAACGAGCACCACATCCGTGAAAATGAGTACCCTATGCGATTACTGATCAATCCAGGAGGGGCGTTACGCGGTCAAATATCGATAGCGAGCGACAAATCAATTTCGCATCGCGCGGTCATGTTCGGTGCCCTCAGCAACGGTATCAGTCGGGTAGGCAATTTGTTGAAAAGCGACGATGTGCTTGCTACTATTGGTGGGTTTCGGCAAATGGGGGTGTCGATCGAAGAGAAGAACAATAATCAGTGGGAAATAAATGGTGTCGGTTTGTATGGGTTAAAACAGCCTGTTGCGCCGTTAGACTTAGGCAATTCAGGGACCGCATTGCGCTTACTGACCGGCTTAATGTGCGCGCAACCGTGGAAGTCTGTGTTGACCGGCGATGCTTCCCTGCGATCGCGCCCGATGAAGCGGATTATTGATCCTTTGGTTGCAATGGGGGCGCACATCGAATCTGAACATGGCAAGCCGCCGCTGGTTGTGCATCCGGTAGCGAAGTTGCGTGGGGTTCGATATTTAATGCCGATAGCGAGTGCACAAGTTAAATCGTGTCTGTTGTTGGCAGGTTTGTATGCAGAGGGTGCGACCATGGTCGTTGAGCCGGTGCCCACACGCGACCATACCGAACGGATGTTACGGGTATATGGAATGAATGTAGAGAAGAGAAACGGAGAAATACGTTTAGATTCAACCTGTTCGAAACGGGATCTGCAGGCTGTTAATATCGCAATCCCGGCGGATTTATCTGCGGCCGCATTTTTTATGGTCGGTGCTTCGATCGTGCCAAACAGTGAAGTACTACTCAAAAATATCGGCATCAATCCAAGCCGCAGCGGGGTACTGACGATTTTGAAAAAAATGGGCGCCGATATTCGCGTACATAATCAAACCAACATCGGCAGTACGCCAGACAGCGAGCCGGTTGCGGATATTAGCGTTCGTAGCACAGTGCTTCACGGCTGCCAAGTAAACGGTGATGAGGCGGCGCTTGCCATCGACGAGATTCCAATCATCGCAATGGCCGCGGCGTGTGCAGAAGGTGTCACTGAAATCCGTGGTGTGAGCGAATTGCGGGTCAAAGAGAGCGATCGAATCAGTGGCGTGGCGGCCGGGCTAACCTCGCTTGGTGTGGCCGTCGAAGAGCACTCCGATGGTTTGACGATTACCGGTGGTTCGTTTCGCGGCGGCCGTGTAGACAGCCGTGGAGATCACCGATTAGCAATGGCGTTTGCCATCGCCGGTGGTGCTGCGCAAGCCTCCGTCGAAGTGATGGACTGCAAAAACATCACGACTTCATTCCCTAAATTTTGCCAAGTTGCAAACGATGCCGGACTCAACATCAAAATTGGTTAATGTGCCGGTCGTCACGCTTGATGGCCCCGGCGGTGTGGGCAAAGGTACCATTGCACAAGCACTGGCGAATCATTTCGACTGGCATTATTTGGAAAGTGGCGCACTCTATCGGTCGTTGGGTTTGCTGGCGGAACGCCATGACATCGCGCTAGACGATGAAGAAATGCTATCTCGGCTCGCCGCTAACCTCGATTTGTCGTTCAGCAATGGTGTCGTTTTTCTTGGCGACGAAGCACTCGATGATCAAATTCGAACCGAACAATCGGGTGAACGTGCTTCGCAGATTGCCCGGTTACCGAAAGTGCGTGCAACATTGTTAATTTGGCAGCAACGGTGTGCACGACCACCTGGCTTAGTCGCCGAGGGGCGCGATATGGGAACCGTCGTTTTTCCAGGGGCTGAATGCAAGATTTTTCTGACGGCGAGTGCACAAGTGCGTGCAGAAAGACGCTTCCAACAATTGAAAACAAAAGGTTTCGATGTTAACATTAGCAAGTTGTTGAAAGATATTCGGAGGCGTGACCAGCGTGATATGAATCGTGCCATTTCTCCTCTCAAATGTGCTGCTGATGCTTTTGAGTTGGATGCCACTGAAATGTCTATCAACGAAGTCGTGGCAGTGGTAATTGAACGAATGCAGATTTGTATCGAGCAAGTTGAATAAGTAGCACAATAAAGAAGTGCACAATAAAGAAGTGGCTGGTGATATTGAGGGCGGTGCAGTAGCATATCGAGCTACTGTTGCTTGCATATTTTAACAAACTGATGGTTATAAGCACCCGGTTGCTAATCAAATGGAACTGTAGGTGCTTGGATTTTTTACAATGACAGAGAGTTTTGAAACATTACTGGAAGAGAGTTTTGCTGGTTTAATCATGCGGCCCGGTGAGTTGATCATGGGCAATATTGTGGCGGCAAACGACGATTATATCACTATCAATGCTGGTCTGAAGTCGGATGCAGAAATTCCTACGATAGAATTCAAAAATTCAGCCGGCGAAATAGTTGTCAAAGTTGGTGATCAAGTTGAAGTTGCATTAGAGTCCGTCGAAGATGGCAATGGAACCACCCGCATGTCGCGGCAACAGGCCTTACATTTACGAGCGTGGGATAAACTAACCAAAGCCTATGAAGAAAACACCATTGTCACTGGTATCATCACCGGCAAAGTAAAAGGCGGTTTTTCCGTCGATCTGAACAGTCTACGCGCCTTTCTACCGGGCTCACTGATGGATGCTCGGCAGATTAAGGATTCCGATGCTATCGAAGGATGCGAACTCGGCTTCAAAATTATCAAACTCGATCGACAGCGCAATAACATTGTTATATCGCGGCGCGCAATTATTGAAAACGAAATGAACGAAGACCGCGAGCAATTATTGAACTCACTGGAAGAAGGTGTAGTTATCAAAGGTGTGGTGAAAAATCTAACCGATTATGGAGCATTTATTAACCTTGGCGGTCTCGATGGATTGCTTCATGTGACTGATCTGGCATGGAAGCGCGTTAAACACCCTTCCGAAGTGCTCAATGTGGGTGATGAAATTGAAGTGCGTGTGCTCAAATTTGAACGAGAGAAGTGCCGAGTATCATTAGGGTTGAAGCAATTGATGGAAGATCCGTGGAATGATCTTGCGCTACGTTATCCGGTGAATTCCCGGTTATTTGGTAAGGTTACCAATTTGACCGACTACGGTGCATTTGTTGAGCTCGAAGAAGGAGTTGAAGGCTTGGTTCATTTATCTGAAATGGATTGGGCAAACAGAAATATACATCCCGGTAAGGTATGTGATATTGGTGATGAAGTCGAGGTAATGATACTTCAGTTCTATCCAGACCGACGCCGCATCTCGCTTGGAATGAAACAGTGTAAACCGAACCCATGGAACGAATTCTCCAAGATTCATAAGCAAAACGATGTCATTAGCGGCCCGATTCGATCGATCACCGATTTTGGTATATTTATCGAAGTTGACGGCGGTATCGACGGGTTGATTCACTACTCAGATCTGTCTTGGGAACGCCCCGGCGAGGAAGTAATTACCGAATATAAAAAAGGCGAGCAATTGACCGTAATCGTGCTCGCTGTCGATGTCGAACGCGAACGTATTTCGCTCGGGCTGAAACAAGTCAATGACGATCCATTCCCCACTTATCTGACTAAAAACGGTAAAGGTAGCAAGATAAAAGGAATCGTCAAAGAGGTGAGCGTGAAAGGTGCGACGATCGAACTTGCTCCAAGCGTGGAGGGGTATTTGAGAGTTGCAGAAATTTCTCGAGACCTCGTTGAGGATGCGCGGACTGTCCTTTCCATAGGGGATGAAATCGAAGCAAAAATCACTAGCATTGAACGCAAAGAACGTCGTATTTCACTTTCCATGAAGAGTTGGGAAGTCGAAATGGAAACTGAAGCAGTTCAAGAATATTCACGCGATAACAGTTTAGAGGGTGCTAAATTAGGCGATAAACTCAAAGATACCATGAAGGAAAAGTTGCTGAAAAAATTAAACTAATCAATCAACTAAACCTATTTTAGGTATGGCAACTGATCGAAAACAATCTACTCCGCCAGCATTGAATAAACTCCAGTTAGCAGAGAAGATCTCTCGTTGTCAACCAGAATTGTCCTTGCAGGATGTGAAGATTTCGATGGATAGCATTTTGGACTGCATATCATCTGCGCTTTCACAGGGAGAGGACGTTGAAATTCGTGGCTTCGGCAGTATCGCGTTACGTCGCCGCCCACCGCGAAACGGGCGCAATCCAAAGAGCAATGAGAAAATTTGGATATCGGAAAAATTTGTGCCTCATTTTAAGCCAAGTGCTAAGTTACGCAAACGCGTCGACAATGGAGTCGACCGTGATTAATTCTTCAATCGAGTGATAGCTAGCCGGTGTTGACGGATTTTCATCTGTACTCTGTTGTAGAAACACACAACACCATCAATATTCGTTATTGGATTGCGGCATTAAAATCGCGCGATCCGTTCTAACGCACAACAAAGATAACAAAAAACTCATCATGTTGATGGGTTTTATTTTATCCTTGAATGGACAACGGTGCGATTAGCAGTGTGATATCTGTGGGCTTGACCGCGGTTCATTGCACTGACAGTACCCCGTTTGCTTAGTAGCCCAAACACTTTGCAAGCATGGGCTATAATGGCATCGATCAACTGAATTCATACTAAATTAGATACTCCTTGAAATAACCATGAACATTACTATTGTAGGTGCCGGCTATGTTGGGTTGGTCACAAGCGGATGCTTTGCGGAAATGGGCAATACTGTGGTGTGTGTGGATAACGATCAAGAAAAAATTAACGAACTGTGCGACGGGCATATTCCGATTTATGAGCCCGGTTTGGATTCACTTGTACATGAAAATAGGGCAGGTGGACGATTACAGTTTACTACCGATATCAATTACGGCATCGCTCATGGAGAGGTAATCTTCATTGCTGTGGGGACTCCGCAGAATGAAGATGGTGCCGCTGATTTGCAACACGTATTTTCCGTTGCAGAATCGATCGGTGCACAAATAGATGATTATCGAGTGATTGTCACTAAGTCGACCGTGCCGATCGGTAGCACGGAAAAGGTACGGGCAACCATCGCAAAAAAACTGGAGGCACGGGGTGTCGATATTCCGTTTAGCGTAGTTTCTAATCCGGAGTTTCTCAAGCAAGGAGCCGCGGTGGAAGATTTTATGAAACCGGACCGCATCATTATCGGTACCCATGACAAACGAGCTTTAGAGTATATGCGCAAACTATATGTGCCGTTTAATAGAAGTCATGAGCGGATGATCGTGATGGATGTTGCTTCAGCCGAAATGACCAAGTACGTTGCTAATGCGATGTTAGCAACCAAAATTTCATTTATTAATGAAATGGCTAATCTGGCGGAGCAACTAGGTGCCGACATCGAATCGGTTCGAATTGGCATAGGAGCTGATCCCCGCATAGGCTACTCTTTTATCTATCCTGGTTGCGGTTACGGAGGCGCTTGTTTTCCGAAGGATATACGGGCGTTGCATAAAGGTGCGTCCGCTTGTGGTTATCAAGCACGCATTCTTGAGGCAGTGGAAGCGGTCAACCAAGCGCAAAAAAACAAACCGCTTGAAAAAGTAGTTGATCACTTTGGTGAGGACTTGTCTGGCAAGCAATTTGCCGTATGGGGGCTTTCCTTCAAGCCGGAAACCGACGACATGCGCGAAGCCCCTAGCCGCACGGTAATCGAAGGGCTATGGCAGCTAGGTGCTAAAGTTTGTGCGTTCGATCCAGCTGCCACAGAGAAAGCGCACCGGATATACGGAAAAAGATCGGATCTAGTGTTGTACGCTGATGATCCATATCAAGCATTGAAGGAATCTGATGGATTGATTGTGTTGACCGAGTGGCGCGTACTACGTGCCGCCGATCCGGTTCGGATCAAGCAAACAATGCGTGGCAATGTAGTTATCGACGGTCGCAACATCTATGACCCCCAAATAATTCGGGAGAACGGGTTAGTGTATTATGGAATCGGTCGCCAATAATCTTTCGCAGTTATCTGCGAGCACAGTTTTAGTAGTCGGTGATGTAATGTTAGATCGCTACTGGTTTGGTCAAGCATCTCGAATTTCTCCAGAGGCACCGGTGCCAGTGGTTTCGATCGACGCAAATCAAAAAATTGATGAACGGCTTGGCGGCGCCGGCAACGTTGCTACTAATATCACCGCACTTGGCGGAAAATGTACATTGTTGTCGATTATTGGAGAAGATGAAGTGGGATGTGCCGTTACTGATCTTGCAAGTGCGTCTGGCATCGATCATCATTTTGTATTCGATACCAGCATTCGGACCACCTTAAAGTTACGAGTAATGGCGCAGAACCAACAATTAGTGCGAGTTGATTTTGAATCACCTCCATCGCTGCCTGCGCTGGCTGAAAGCATGGAAAAATTTACCGAACTACTCGATGCGCATCAAATTGTCGTGTTTTCGGATTATGGTAAAGGGGGCTTGGATAATATCGAGAGCATGATCAAATTGGCGAGAGCCAAAGATATTCCAGTATTAGTAGACCCTAAGAGCAGTCTTTTCTCGCGGTATGGCAATGCCACAATGGTCACGCCAAACTTGAAAGAATTCAATCAAGTAGTGGGGCAAGTTACTGATAATGACGACATGCAAACTAAGGCGCATGAATTAATGCGGCAACATCGCATCGATAAACTGTTGGTGACCTTGAGCGAGCATGGCATGGTTTTATTTTCATCGAGGCAAAAATCTATTCGTTGCAAGGCGTATATCCGTGAGGTTTATGATGTCTGTGGTGCTGGAGATACCGTGATTGCTGTTATGGCGATGGCCATGGCGGCTGGTCTGGATGACCACATCGGGTTGAATCTTGCGACCGGTGCTGCTTCGATAGTGGTATCCAAATTGGGTACGGCTGTAGCGAGTATTGCTGAACTTGAGACTATTTTACGGAGCGAGCAGCCATGATTGTCGTAACTGGTGGTAGCGGATTCATTGCTTCCAACCTTATTAAAGCACTGAACATACGTGGACGTACCGACATTATCGTGGTCGACGATTTAAGCGACTCATCCAAAGTAAAGAATTTATCCGATCTTTCCATTTGTGATTATATCGACAAAGAAAAATTTTTGACGGAAAAGAAGCCAAGCCAAATCTCGGTGGTATTACATCAAGGTGCATGCGCAGATACTATGGCGACCGATGGAAATTATATGATGGCGAATAACTATACTTATTCCAAAGAACTTTACCGCTTCTGTGCAACCCGTGGAGTGCAATACATCTATGCTTCTTCCGCATCGGTCTATGGTGATTCGAATGTATTCGCCGAACAACCACAGAATGAATCGGCATTAAATGTTTATGCCTATTCGAAGTTATTGTTTGATCAATTTACCAGATTTCAATCAGAACACGCAAGCAAAGGTTTTCAATGCGTTGGCTTACGGTATTTTAATGTCTATGGTTTGCGTGAGCAACATAAAGGCACAATGGCGTCGGTGGCTTGGCATTTTTTCAATCAGTATATGCAAGATCACAAAGTGCGGTTATTCGAAGGAAATAGCGGTTACGCCAACGGTGAACAACAACGCGATTTTATCGCAGTCGAGGATGTTGTTTCGGTCAACTTGTTTTTTATGGATCATCCAAACATCAGTGGCATCTATAATGTCGGAACCGGTCGTGCGCAAAGTTTCAATGAAGTTGCATTGGCGGTAATAAACACATGTCGACGACATGAAGATAAAGATGAAATCTCGCTTGAACAAGCAAAAACTAATGGAGAGATATCGTATATTCCAATGCCACAACAGTTGCTTGGGAAATACCAAAACCATACGCAAGCCGATTTGCACGCGCTACGTGCGGTGTCTTATATAAAAGAATTTGATGATGTTGCAACAGGCATCCGCCGCTATGTGGATGCGTTATGGTGTTTGTCGGGTCATGACCACTGTTCATAGCATATCGAATATAAATTCCGGTAAATATTTCCACAGGCAGGCATGGTTAAATCATGATTATGATGGCAATCATTGGTGGCAGTGGTTTTGATCGGTTGGCCGATCTTGATGTCGTTCGCCGTAAAACGATCGATACGCCATATGGCGCTCCATCGGCAACACTTGAGTTTGGCAGATTAAAGAGTAGGTCACGCGAGTGGGTGTTTCTACCACGCCATGGAGCAACGCATGCCATCCCGCCGCATCGTGTGAACTACCGAGCCAATATCCACGCGTTGAAGCAAGTAGGTGTCAAACAGATCGTAGCACTGGCGGCAGTTGGCGGGATTACCCCAAAGTTTACGCCGGGTTTGTTAGCGTTGCCACATCAACTAATCGATTATACCTGGGGAAGACAACAGACTTTCTTTGATGATGCGGTAACACATATCGATTTTTCTGAGCCATACAGCTCGTTGTTACGCGGAAAAGTCATCGAGGCGGCAAGCATCGACAAAATCGATCTCTTAGCCAACGCAGTGTATGCAGCAACGCAGGGACCGCGATTAGAAACTGCTGCCGAAATTGATCGCCTCGAACGCGATGGTGCAGATATTGTTGGTATGACCGGTATGCCCGAGGCGGCGTTAGCAAGGGAGCTTGAAATTGAATACGCGACGATCGCCATCGTGGTTAATTTCGCAGCAGGTCGTGGCAATGGAGGCATCGATATGCAGGGCATCCGGGCAAACCTGGAAGTGGGTACTCGTACCACATTGAAAATCATCAAAAATTTATAGTCGGTTTATTGGAAAAGAGAATTCCAAAGGTTTTTCTAATAATGAATCCTGTAATATTCCTGTTGATATCGGTGATTTCACCTGCCAAACACCCAAAATCACCCCAAAATATGGGTGATCGAAGTAGTGGATATTGTTAAATTTGAGCCGCCGATTTTCAGATATAAAATAATGCGGTTGTTCGGTACCGACATTGTTACTCCCATTAAAAGATGTAACATAGTTAGGAGATTGGATAGTCGTTGGGGAGAATTTCAAATCGATGTCGACATGGATGAGTGCTGTTTTATAAAAACGCGCAAGACCGGTGATTAATTCGGTATCGGTAGACCCAAACTTAACTATCGGGGCATTCTGATAAAAATAGCCAGGCTGTTGCCAACTAACGGTCTCCAAAATTCGATAATTTGAATTTATCAAATCAGTTCGGATGGTTTCAAGATGAAACAGTTGATCTAAAGTTTTATAGGCAGTGGCTTTTTGGGAAAGAGTTTTGATGCGTCGTATGCGTTCAGCGGTTAACTTCCATGAAAAATCCCACTGTTCCAGATAGGTGCCCGATTCATCCGCTTGGTTATTCAATTGCTCAAACACGATGATTTCAACCGCATAGTCTCCGGCATGCGCGAAACTACTCAGCAATATCATGCAAGTGAGCATGCTGGCTATTGATTTGTTCATGTTGATGATCGATACAATAAGGATTGATTGATTATAGACGTGATTATATTTCCTACGATAGAATTAAACAGATAATTTAGTGTTCAGTGTATCCATCAGATTTTCAAGTTGTTCGATACGAGCTTTCGGATTAGAAAAATCACCGGTCAACATTAATGTCGATGATCCACTCAGCCGATATACAAGCGGAGCTTTTCGTACCAGATCAAATATGACGGATACGTCAATTGGCGGTTCATCAATAAAATCAATGGTGCCGCCGCGGTCAGAAATATCGATTTTACAAATCCCTAAGCATTCTGCTTGCAAGCGAAGTTCTGTTAGGTGAAATAAGGTTTTACCGGTCTCTGGTAATAAACCAAATTGGTCGATGATTTCTACCTGTAATTCGTCCCATTCTTCTTGCTTGCTGATGCTGGCAATTCTTTTATAAAGCGTGAGTCGAGTATGCGGATTGGGAATGTAATCGGTCGGGAATAACGCAGGAAGATGCAAATCGATAATCGTTTTTGTTTGTTCTGTGATGCTGTCGGTTGCTTGTTTGTGATCCAAGCCTTGCTTTTTTTTAATGGAGGCAATCGCCATATTTAGATATTCGCTATACAATGAAAAACCGACGTCATTGATCGTGCCGCTTTGCGCCTCGCCAAGAAAGTCCCCAGCCCCCCGAATTTCTAGATCGTGCGTCGCAAGCGTGAATCCAGCACCCAGTTCACTCATCAACTCAAATGCATCGAGACGCTTTTGAGCATCGTTAGTGAGAAGATTTCGATCGGCTGTTATCAATAAATATGCGAATGCCTGACGATGGGAGCGACCAACTCTGCCGCGTAATTGGTGCAACTGTGCCAGTCCAAATCGATCTGCACGATAGATAATAATGGTGTTGGCAGATGGGATATCGATACCGCTCTCAATAACGGTAGTGCAGACTAGCAAGTTGAAAGTTTGATGATGGAAATCTTGCATCACCCGTTCCAGTTGTAACTCCCTCATTTGTCCATGTGCCACTCGCACCTTTGCTTCTGGCACAAGTTCTGCAATCTCCTCGGCAAAGCGGTCTATGGTTCGTACACTGTTGTATAGGAAATATATTTGCCCACCGCGCCGAATTTCACGCAAGCATGCATCGCGGATCAACCCATGATCGAAGTTTCGGATATAAGTTTTGATCGACAGACGTGAATCAGGCGCAGTAGTAATCAATGAAATCGAACGTAACCCTGACATAGCAATATTTAACGTGCGTGGAATCGGTGTGGCAGTCAAGTTCAGTATGTCAACTTCGCTACGTAATTTTTTGATTTTTTCTTTTTGTCGCACCCCAAAGTGATGTTCTTCATCGATGATCAATAAGCCGATTCGTTTAAATTTAATATCCTTCTGCAACAATCGATGGGTTCCGATAACAATGTCCAACACTCCTTTGCGCAAATTCTCAATCAGTTCGGTTGCCTGCTTTTTTGTTTTGAAGCGAGATAACATGTTGACCGATATTGATAAATCAGCGAAGCGATCGATAAATGTTTCATAATGTTGTTGAGCCAGCAATGTCGTTGGTACCAAGATTGCAACCTGATAGTTGTTATGCACCGCGATAAAAGCCGCACGGAGGGCAATTTCAGTTTTGCCAAAGCCGACATCACCGCAAACCAATCTATCCATAGGCTCGGTTGATTCGAGATCAGCACGAACCTCCTCCATGACGCGCTTTTGGTCGATAGTTTCAGTGAACGGGAATCGGTTGACAAACGCTTGGTACTCATCTTCAGGAACTTTAAAAGCGTAACTGGTGCGTGTATTCCGAAGCGCTTCCATTTCCAAGAGCTCAGTCGCCACGTCATATGCTTTGACGCGGGCACGGCTTTTTGTCTTTTTCCATTGTTCTCCGCCGAGTCGATGCCATGGTGTATGTTCGGTCGCCCCCCCACTAAACCGGCTGATCAGATGCAGCGAAAGTATGGGTACATAGAGTTTGTCACCACCTCGATATTCGATGACCAGAAACTCGGTTGGTTCTTCATCGACATTAAGAACAGATAACCCATGGTATCTGCCGACACCATGGTTAATATGAACTACTGGTGCTCCTTCATGCAACTCGGCGAGCGAGCGGATGATTGCTTCCGGGTCTAGTTTTTTACGAGTGTGCCGCCGTTGGAAGGCTTGTTCACCGTACAACTGGCTTTCGGAAATAACTTCAATCGTGTGTTGTGGGAGCAATAAGCCGGCCATAAGCGGGTAGACGCAAATACCAAGTTTGGCTTTTGAGCGCGTAAACTCATCAAAATTTTCGAACAGTGCCGCCGTGATGTTATGAGTGTTCAGAACTCCTTCTATTCCTTCACGTCGCCCAATTGTCTCAACTGTAATGAGGATACGGTCATCGGATGCTTTGATGTGGTCGATCAATATCTGGTAAGGTGTTTCTGCGCGAGGGTCAACAGGTAGTTGTTTATTTGGGTTAGTGGGTGCGACCCAGGTGACATTGTTGGAAGCGTTGTTGGAGTAAGTGCCGATATGTTGGGTAATGCTACGGTAATCATTAATTTGTAGTTGCAATTCGCGTGGTGTGAGATACAGCAATTCTGGAGGCAACGCTTTTTGCTCGGTATCATTGCTAGTATTTTCATAGCGTTCAATGATTTCCGCCCATTGTGTTTTGGTTGTTTTTTCAAAAGTATCGGAAATCAGCCATAAAGTGTCGTCTTGAACATAGTCAAACAAGGTGCAGGTATTCTCAAAGAAAAGTGGGAAGAAAAATTCTGTTCCTGCTGGAGTATGATTATTACTAATTTCGGTGTAAATCTTTTGCGTGTGTGGGTTGCCTTTAAAATGCTGACAGAATGCTTTTTGAAACCGTTGGATATCTTCTTTTGCCATCGGAAATTCGCGGGCAGGTAACAGTGAAATATCTGTTACTTGTTCGGTTGATCCTTGAGTATCAGGATCAAAGTAGTGGATCGACTCAATTTCGTCGTCGAATAAATCGATTCTAAATGGCGAATCCGAACCCATCGGAAAAATGTCGATCAGCCCACCGCGAAACGAAAATTCGCCCGGTGCGATCACTTGCTGTACCGCCATATAATTAGTATTCGTTAGTTGGTTGCGTAATCCTTCGACATTGATTTTTTGTTGTTGTTGTAAACAAAAGCTATTCCTCAATACATACTCGACCGGTGGTAAACGTTGCATCAAGCTGGCGCACGTAGTTAGGACGACGGCGCGCTCCAACGTGGGGAGTTGCGATAATGTTTGCAGACGTTGTGAAATTATGTCATGATTTGGTGAGAAAACATCATACGGCAAGCACTCCCAATCGGGGAAAGTGAAAATCGCCTCTTTTTGTTGATCCCCTAAATAAAAGCCGATTTCACTGCGAATAGATTGGAGTTGATGCGGGTCGGCTAGTACAATCACCATAGTACTGGTGTTGCGACAGGCCGCTTCGGCGATCGCAAGCGCAGCCGCTGAGCCATGCAATTCTGACCAAATGAGTGCTTGATCAGTGGTCGGTAGCGGTGGATTCAGTAGCACGAGTGGGTGAGAAAATAGTTTTAGGGCAAGCATAGTAATAGGTTCGAGTACTATGCGAGTTTGTTTTCACAACTTTGAAATTATACACACAGAGTGCCGCTAAACATAGCCGGATATACTAAGTTGTCAGTGAGCCAAGCAAGAAAAATTTGGGCGGTCGTTCCGGCTGCCGGAATTGGCGAACGGATGCAATCTGATCGACCGAAACAGTATATTTTATTGGGTCAACGACGCATCATCGATCACGTGCTGGGTACTTTATGCAGAAGTGAGCGGGTGGATGGTGTGTTTGTCATCCTGCGAAAGGAGGATAAATGGTGGCATGTCAACCCGTTTACACATCCTAAATTGTGCACCATCCGTGCCGGAGGAAAGACGCGAGCCGAGACCGTTTTGAATGCACTCCAACGATTGCTAAAGGAACAAATTGGAGTCGCAGATGACTGGGTTATGGTTCATGACGCAGTACGTCCATGCCTGCAGCATGCCGATATTAATCGTTTAATCGCGGCGGCACAAGCACATGATGCTGGCGCAATTTTGGCGAACCGGTTGACGGATACTCTGAAGCAAGTGAGCACAGACTCGATAATTCACAAAACTGTCGATATGCCAGATGATGGCGTTTATTGGCGTTCACTTACACCACAGATATTTCGTTGTGGGCTACTTGAGAGTGCACTTCGACAAGCATTGGAACAAGGAAGAGTGCCAACTGACGAATCTGCTGCGATGGAACGGATTGGGGTGTATCCAACGGTGGTCAATGGCAACCCGACTAACATTAAGATCACGTTCCCGGCTGATCTTCGATTAGCCGCCTATTATCTGGAGTCGCAAATGGATGATTCGAATGAGTAATCAATTTCGAGTCGGGAATGGCTACGATGTACATCGATTAGTGGCCGGTAAGTCGCTGATCATTGGAGGCGTAACCATCCCATGGCATATGGGGCTTGAAGGTCACTCCGATGCGGATGTCTTGTTGCATGCGATCTGTGACGCATGCCTTGGTGGCATAGGGCAAGGGGACATCGGGCGGCATTTCCCTTCATCAGAACAACGATATCGTAATGCAGATAGTCGCTACTTTTTGCGCCACGTTGCACAGTTATTGAGGACCGAAAAGTGGCAGATAAATAATTTCGATTGCATCGTTGTCGCCGAACGTCCACCCCTTGTGGGATACATTTCCGAGATGTGCAAAAATATCGCCAGTGATATGTGCATCGATGCAAGTCAGGTCAATGTCAAGGCAACCACGACTGATGGGCTCGGTTTTTGTGGGGCTGAACAGGGGATTGCAGCATATGCGGTTGTTCTATTGGAAAAGATAGAAAAGGTGGAAAAGGTGGAAAAGGTGGAAAAGGTGGAAAAGGTGGAAAAGGTGG
>WASV01040493.1_pt1 | contig 19762 bp, 23 predicted proteins | sample 5698531 | NCBI WGS metagenome assembly WASV01 (sample SAMN11175559, study PRJNA528189) | sponge metagenome | isolation source: marine sponge | host: Myxilla | place: Antarctica: Western Antarctic Peninsula, King George Island | collected 2013-01 | reverse complement strand
TAACAAAACCTGCCATAGCGGTGCTAGGACTGGCTTTGTTAAAATCAACAACTAAACAAAATTTTACATTTTTCTAATCATCTCTATTTATGCAAAGGTCTCATAATAGTGGGCGTATAATTCTTTTTTTATGAAAAAAATATTAACCATTGACGGACCTAGCGGAGTCGGTAAAGGCACAATTGCACGGATTTTAGCCACTAAACTGGGTTGGAATTTATTAGACAGTGGGGCGATTTATCGTGCCTTAGCTTTATTGGCTGATCAGAAGAATATTGCTTTTGATGATGAAAACAGTTTGGCAAATTTAGCCAGTGCGATGGATTTACGCTTTGAGGTAGTAGCTGGGCAAGAATTGTTAAGCGTCTATTTATTAGAGCAAGAGGTATCGGTGCAATTACGCACACAGGCGTGTGGTGAGATTGCTTCAAAAATCGCTAAATACTCTCAAGTTAGAGCATCATTATTGCAACGCCAACGCGACTTTGCAACCAAAGATGGGCTAATTGCGGATGGGCGAGATATGGGCAGTGTGGTATTTGCTGATGCGCCTTTTAAGGTTTTTTTAACCGCTAGTAGTCTAGTGCGAGCAAAAAGGCGATTAAAACAGTTGCAAAGTGCTGATAATGCCAGTAAAATTACCGGCTTTTTGCATGATAAAATTGTAGATAAGGCTGTAGGCAGGGGTTTTGATGAAAAACAGGCTTTAAATTTGGCTCAAATCCAGCAAGAAATACAATTGCGGGATGAGCGAGACAGTAGTAGGAAAAGCTCACCATTGATACCTGCAGAGGATGCGTTGGTTATTGATACTAGTAGCTTAACGATAAAAGAAGTGTTGTTCAAAATAGAACAACTATTTTAAGCAAAGGTCTTAAACAATAACAAAATAATAAAATAACAAAATAATAAAAATTTTAAAGTGATACTTTTGCGGGAGAAGTATCTTTATGTATAACCCCGATAACTTAGTTGTTATTCCGCTTAAACTAAGAAAATCGGTTTTTTAAAAAAGGTAAGAAATATGTCAGAATCATTTGCAGAATTATTTGAAGCAAGCGTTGTAGAAAATAATATTAAAGTCGGTAGTTTAATCATGGGTACAGTCTTAGAAATTGGTCGCGATAGAATCGTGATTAATGTTGGACTAAAATCAGAAGGCTTTGTACCAATTAACCAATTTAAAGACACCAAGGGTGAACTTGAAGTAGAAGTTGGTGATATTATTGAACTTGCACTTGATATGGAAGATGACGGTTTAGGTCATACTTTACTATCAAGAGAAAAAGCCAAACGCATTAAAGTATGGCAAGAGCTCAAATTAGCAATGGATACTAAACAAGCAGTAACAGGATTAGTAACAGGCAAAGTCAAAGGCGGATTAACCGTTGATATTGGTGTTGTTAAAGCTTTCTTACCAGGTTCACTGATCGATACATTCCCTATTAAAGACTTTGGCTATTTAGAGGGTCAAGAGATTGAAGCCATTGTTATAAAAATGGATGAGGTTAGAAATAATATCGTTATTTCTCGCCGTGCAGTACTTGAAGAAGCTAATGCTTCTGATAGAGAAGAATTAATGGAATCATTAGAGGTTGGTAGTGTTGTTGAAGGCACAGTTAAAAACCTAGCTAACTATGGTGCATTTATTGATTTAGGCGGTGTAGATGGTTTATTGCATATTACTGATATTGCCTGGCAGCGTGTTAATCATCCATCTGAAAAACTAACCATTGGCACTAAAATTAATGTTAAAGTATTAAGTGTTGAAAAAGCAACAACCCGTATTTCTTTAGGGTTAAAACAACTAGAGGTCAGCCCTTGGGATAATTTATCAGATCGCTTACCTATTGGTAAAAAAGTATCAGGTAGAATCTCAAATCTAACAGATTATGGCGCATTTGTTACTATTGAACAAGGCATTGAGGGTTTAGTGCATATGAGTGAGTTAGATTGGACTAACCATAATGCAAGGCCTTCTAAATTTGTTAAACTAGGCCAAGAAGTAGAAGTGGTTGTTTTAGATGTTGATGAGGTTAAATCTCGTATTTCATTAAGTATAAAACAAGCGAAAGAAAATCCTTGGAATGCTTTTGAAGCCAGTTACAGTAAAGGGGATAAATTAGTCGGTTTAATTAAATCAATTACTGACTTTGGTTTATTTGTTGGTTTGCCAGGTGGCATTGATGGCTTAATTCATTTAGCGGATATCTCTTGGGAAAATCGTGGCGAAGATGTGATTGCTAATTATTCTAAAGGTCAAGAATTAGAGGTTGCTATTTTAAATATTGATGCAGAAAAAGAAAGAATTTCTTTAGGTGTTAAGCAATTACAAGAAGATGCTTTCTCTAGTTATAGCAATGAATACTCAAAAGGCTCATTGGTTAAAGCAACGATTACCGAAGTAGATGAGAAAGGGGCAGTGGTTACTTTGTCTGATGGTGTAACAGGCTATTTAAAAATCTCTGAGATTTCAGAAGAGCGTATCAATGCTGCTAGTGATGTTTTATCAGTAGGAGAAGAGGTTGAGGTATTAATTACCCAATTGGATAAGAAATCAAGAAATATCTTAGTAAGTATCAAACAAAAGAATAAATATCAAGATAATGTTAATTTACAAGACTATAATACTCGTTCACAGGCAGATAGTGGTACATCAACTTTGGGCGATATTTTAAAAGGCACTAAACAATAACCATGAATAAAGCAGACCTAATTAATCAGTTATTTGAGCAGCAACCAGACTTATCTTATCGGGATGCTAAGTTAATTGTTAATCTAATTCTTAGTAGTCTAAGTGAAGCGATTGCTAATAATGAGGGTGTGGAGATTCGTGGTTTTGGGAGTTTTTCCAGAAAGACGCGTGCTGCTTATGTTGGCACGCATCCTAAAACCTTGAAAAAAACCTTTATTTCAAAGAAATACTTACCTTTTTTTAAGGCAGGGAAAATATTAAGAGAAGAGGTGAAAAATAGTAAATAACGCTTGATAATTAAAGGGTTGATACAGTATAATATTCTCTATCTATGGGTCGTTAGCTCAGTTGGTAGAGCACCGGACTTTTAATCCGATGGTCGAGCGTTCAAGTCGCTCACGACCCACCATATCCAAAATATTTTTTAAATCTTATATTTTTAATAAATCCAAAAAAAATTTCAATAAGTTTCTATCTTTTTTAGACAAGCAATGTTTCACTCATCTTTAAATGATTTATGCGCTAACCCCCTCCCTCCTATCCTTCATTTTTCTATCAAAAATAAACTTTATGAATAATACAATTAAAACCTTAAGTGATACTTCATTTGAGGCAGATGTTATTAACGAATCTTTACCTGTATTGGTTGATTTTTGGGCGCCATGGTGCGGACCTTGTAAGGCAATAGCACCTGTGCTAGATGTCATTTCACAAGATTATGCAGGATGTGTGATTATTGCCAAACTTAATATTGACGACAACCCAGAAGTGCCTGTTAAATACGGTATTCGCGGTATTCCAACTATACTACTATTTAAAAGTGGTAAGGTTGAGGCAACCAAAACAGGTGCTTTATCTAAAGCAGAATTAACCAATTTTTTAGATCAGTACCTTTAACCTCTTTTTTATTAGAACCTTTATTACAATCCCTTATAGTCCTTATTCTAGGCGACTATCCCTCTAAGCAAACCTTGCCATTTATCACTTGTATCTATGAACTTATCAGACCTTAAAAAACACAGCCACGAACAATTATTAAACTTAGCCAAATCTTTAGAAATGGAAGATGTTTCTCGCTTAAAAAGACAGGAATTAATTTTTGCTATCTTAAAAACCAAAGCAAAAAACAATGAAGAAATTTTTGGTGAAGGCGCTTTAGATATTCTACAAGAAGGCTATGGTTTTTTACGCTCACCTGATGATTCTTATACTTCTGGTGCAGATGATATTTATATTTCACCTAACCAAATTCGTCGTTTTGGTTTATTTGCTGGGGACAGTGTTTATGGCAAAATTCGCGCCCCTAAAAAAGGAGAAAAATACTTCGCTCTAGCGCATTTGAGTAGTGCTAATGGCATGGAAGCAAAATTATTGCGTGATCGCATTCCTTTTCAAAGTTTGACCCCAATTCACCCTAATGAAAGATTGAATTTAGAGGTGGGTAATGGTGGTACAGAAGACATTACCGCAAGGATGATTGACCTAATTGCCCCTTTTGGTAAGGGGCAGAGAGGTTTATTAGTTGCGCCACCTAAGGCGGGGAAAACCATGATTATGCAAAATATTGCCAGCTCTTTAGCGGTCAATCATCCTGGTTGTGAATTAATGGTTTTACTGATTGATGAGCGACCAGAAGAAGTAACAGAAATGGCACGCACTGTGCGTGGTGAGGTTATTGCTTCTACTTTTGATGAGTCAGCGAAACGCCATATTCAAGTGGCTGAAATGGTGATTGAAAAAGCCAAGCGTATGGCAGAACAAAAAAAAGATGTCGTTATTTTATTGGATTCAATCACCCGTTTAGCGCGCGCCTATAATACAGTTGCCCCTTCATCAGGTAGGGTGTTAACAGGTGGGGTGGATGCAGCAGCATTACAACGCCCAAAACGATTTTTTGGTGCAGCAAGGAATTTAGAAGAAGGAGGCAGTATTACCATTATTGCTACCGCTTTGATTGATACAGGCTCAAAAATGGATGAGGTTATCTATCAGGAATTTAAAGGCACAGGCAATATGGAATTGCACCTTGACAGAAAATTATCTGAAAAACGCCTATTCCCTGCTATTAATGTCAATGCATCAGGCACACGCCGTGAGGAGTTATTGACTGATGAATTAGAGTTACAAAAAATGTGGATACTGCGTAAATTCTTACATCCAATGGAAACGATTGAAGCGGCTGAATTTTTATTAGATAGATTAAAACTTTCTAAGACTAATAATGAATTTTTTGACTCTATGAAGCAAAAAAAATAACGATTCCATTTTTTGTTATTGATTTTTGTTATTGGTTTTTGCGTTTATGCAATACCAGATACAGAGGGTGTAAATCTAGGCATCACAAGTGCAATTATTGTTTAAATCTGGTATAAAATCAATGCCATTGTTTTAATAAGTTTTATTTACATTTGTCAATACTTCATAAATACCTACTTAAAAATATTGCCCAATTATATTTGGCGATATTTTTCATTCTTAGCTTAATTATTGTTGGTAATCAAGCCATTCGTTTTTTAATCAAAGGACAAGAGACAGGTATTGATGATTTAGGCTATTTTATTGCATTAAATAGCTTGAAGTTTATTCCAACTTTGCTATCTTTGGCACTATTTTTATCTATTATTGTAGGCTTGGCTCGCTTATATCAAAATAGTGAAATGATAGTCCTGCGCAGCTTTGGTGTTAATAACCGACTATTATTTTTGTGGATTCAACCTTTAGTACTATTAGTCAGTGCATTGATTTTTGTTTTGGTTGTATGGGTTAACCCATGGGCATCTTTATCGATTAAATCCATACAACATTCGATTGATTCAATGAGTGGGATAGCTAATATTACCCCCAATACTTTTTATCAATTTAAAAGTAATAGCATTGTACTGCATGCAGAAAAGGTTAATCTTGATGTCTTGGAAACGGTATTTTTAAGATTTAATCAAGCAGGTCAGTCTGCCGTAGTTTTATCAGGAAGTGCCACCATTGATAGGGATACTCAACCAGGGAGTACTTTACTTATTTTGCATAATGGCACGCTTTATCAAGGGCTTTTTAAGCAAAATGGTATAAGTGTTGATCAAAATATTACTACTTTTAGCCGTTATAAAATTTTATTAGAGAATACACCTAAGTTAAGCCTAGCAGATTTTAGAAAAAATACCTTGCAAAATGATGTTCGCTCACAAAGTTTTATGCAATTATTACAGCCATTAAATTTTGAGCAACAACTGGAAATATATAAGCGATTATCTCAGCCGTTGGCGTTAATATTATTGAGTTTTTTGGCAATAATGTTGGCTAGAGGCACACATAGAAATACCGGGATGATGTCAAAAATATTATGGGGTATCTTTGTATTTGTGCTATATCAGAACTTATTATCCATTGCTAAAAAATCTATGTTAGAAGGGGGCATGCACATAATGTGGGTGCATTTTCTGATGTTATTGCTGATTGTTTGGTTTTATAAAAGGCAAGCAAAAGTATTGAGCTAGATTGAGACCTTTGCATAAATATAAATAATCATTAAAATGCGACCTTATTTGCAAAAAACCCAAACCGCAGGCAGAGCACTTATTTGTTGAAATCAACAACTAAGCAAAATCTCATATTTTTCTAATCCTCTGTATTTATGCAAGGGTCTCAGACTAAAATACCTTATTTGTTTATTCTTATTTGTTTATGATTATAACTATGCCCACAAATCCAAGTAAAAGCCTAGAGGTATTTCACAATCCAAACCCTAATCGTGACTATGTCATTAAAATCCATAGCCCAGAATTTACCTGCCTTTGTCCGAAGACAGGTCAACCTGATTTTGCAACCATTTCATTGCAGTATATTGCAGATAAAACCTGTATTGAGTTAAAATCTTTTAAAATGTATTTATGGTCTTATCGCAATGAAGGGGTTTTTCATGAGGCGGTAACTAATCAGATGTTAGATGATTTAGTTTTGTCCTGCTCACCAAAATATATGAAAGTTGAGGCAGTCTTTAATGTACGCGGTGGGGTTTATACAACAATAGTCGCAGAACATGGAAAGCGTAATTAAACAACCTATCTCCCCAATCCAACCCAGAGTCCAAAGGGTTGATTTTAAATCATCTGATTTAGATAAAAATGCACTATGGGTAGTGGGTCAATTATTAAAATCAGGCTATCAAGCTTATTTAGTCGGGGGCTGTGTTCGAGACTTATTGTTAAATAAGCAACCCAAAGATTTTGATATTTCCACCAGTGCAAACCCAGAGCAAATAAAAACTGTTTTTAAACGCTCGCGTATTATTGGTCGGCGTTTTCGCTTAGTGCATGTGCTGTTTGGTCGTTATGATTTTTTAGAAGTTTCTACTTTTCGCTCAGGAGAGATTTTAGCCAGCGAAAAAAATAACAAACTAGGCAATAAAGTTTATGGCACGATTGAACAAGATGTTCTAAGGCGAGACTTTACCTTAAATGCCTTGTATTACGACATACAGAGTAAATCTGTGTTAGATTATGTCAATGGATTAAAGGCGATAAAAACCAAAAAATTGGTTATGATTGGCACAGAGTCTAGTCGCTATAAAGAAGATCCAGTGCGACTATTGCGAGCAGTGCGTTTTAAGGTTAAATTTGAGTTAAAACCAACCAAGCTTCAGCAGGAAAACATTAAACGCTATGCTCCTTTATTAAAAACCATTCCATCAGCTAGACTCTATGAAGAGGTATTAAAATTATTTCATAACGAGCAAGCACCTAAAGTATTAGATGAATTGATTGAATATGGCTTAATGCCGTATTTATTCCCCAATACCAAGCCCAATGCTTTTATTGGGTTAAGTTTGAATAATACCGTTAAACGGATTAAGGCAGGGCAGGGCTTAAGTCCTTCTTTTTTTTTAGCAGTTTTTTTATGGGAAGCTTTTCTAAAGCGATATCGTAAAATATTCCATACTAACAACAATAAAAGAGAGTTGCAAATTGAGGTTGGACAAACTGTATTATCTATTCAAAAACAATATACTTCTTTTGCTAATTATTTGTCCAAGCAAGTTATAGATACTTGGTTGTTACAGTTTTCACTAGAAAAAGCGTTAACCAATAAACCCAAGGTTAATCAAAAGTTATTAGAGCATCCTCGCTTTAGAGACGCCTATGACTTTTTATTATTACGCGTACAAAGTGGTGAAAAATCGTTATTAGCAGTTGAGCAATTTTGGGACACAGCTCAAAAAAAAATAATTCAAAAAAACCCAACCCAACAAAATAATACACAAAAGCAGGGCACTCACCCTAAGAAAACTCAAGCAAAGAATACTCAGAAAAAAACTCAAAAATATAAAGCACCTAAAGGTAAGTCTCAATGAAAAAAACCGTTTTAATAACAGGATGTTCAACAGGTATTGGTTTTCATGCTGCAATAACATTACATCAGTCAAAACAATATCAAGTTTTTGCCACAGTACGAACACAGCTTGACCAACAGAAATTAGAATCGTTAGGCATCACGACCCTGCTAATGGATTTAGTGGATTCACAAAGTATTCAAGCGGTTATTAAGCGGGTTTTACAGGATAGTAATAACAATCTTTATGCCTTGGTTAATAATGGTGCTTACGGGCAGGTAGGGGCGTTGCAAGATATATCCAGACAAGCCTTAACAAAACAATTTGAGACCAATGTATTTGGCTGGCATGAGTTAACTATGGGTCTATTACCTAGTATGAAATCTAATAAAGTAGGCAGAATTATTTATATTAGCTCTGTCTTGGGATTTGTTGCTATGCCTTTGAGAGGGGCTTATAATGCTTCAAAATTTGCCATTGAAGGCTTAGTGGATACTTTACGGCTAGAGTTAATAGGAACAGGTATTCAGTTATCTTTGATTCAACCAGGGCCGATTGAGTCAAACTTTAGGCATAATGCTTATCGGGCTTTTCAGGATAATGTAGAGGTGAGCGGTAGTGATTATCAATCAAACTATAAAGGCATGGTTGAGCGATTAAATAGTGCAAAATCAGCCCCTTTTACTTTATCTGTTAATTCTGTGGTTGACTGTGTCCAGCACGCACTCGTTGCAAAGCGTGCTAAAATTCGTTATAAGGTAACTTTTCCAACAAAATTATTTTCAATTTTAAAGCGGATTTTACCCAGTCGCTGGTTAGATAAATTTTTAAACAAAGCAGGTGGAGGTGGTAAACGATGACTCAACTCAACAATAAAACAAAATTTGATTTTAATAAAAGCATTGCCAATTTAGAAAAAATTGTACAAACAATGGAGGCAGGGGATTTAAGTTTAGAATCTGCACTCAAGAACTATGAAAAGGGCATTACCTTGGTGCGTGAATGTCAGGTGGCACTCAATCAAGCAGAACAAAAAATCGCCTTATTGAGCAAGCAAGATAATTATCAAAATGAACAGCCCTTTGAGGTGGAAGATTGAGGATAAATATTCAAAATATACAGGCGTATTTTGAAAGGGCTTTTCAAGTGTTTCTAGCTCAACATTCTTTATTGAGCGTGCCAATATTATCTAAAGCAATAACTTATAGCGCCTTAGCAGGTGGCAAGCGGTTTCGCCCTAGTTTAGTGTATTTGGTGGCTCATAGCATTGATAAAAATTTTAAAAATACACAAGCAGACTGTTGTGCATTTGCCATAGAAATGCTGCATATTTATTCATTGATTCATGATGATTTACCGGCAATGGATGATGATGATTTTCGCCATCATAAACCCAGTTGCCATATTGCCCATTCTGAAGCCATGGCAATTTTAGCAGGCGATGGCTTGCAGAGCCTAGCCTTTGACAGTATTGTCAATGATGAATCTTTGAGTTTAGCCCAAAGAATTGCAATGATAAAAGTTGTATCTAAACATGGGTTTAATATGGTGAATGGGCAGGCATTGGACCTAGATGCGAATAATCATTTAGTTGACTTGGACTATCTAAAACAAATGCACAGCCATAAAACAGGGGCTTTATTGCGTTGTAGTATCGCGTTAGGGGTTATTGTTTCGGGTAATCAATGCTATTTAGATAAGTTTGATGTGTTTGCCAGCCATTTAGGTTTAGCTTATCAGATACAAGATGATGTGTTGGATGTCGTTTCTTCCAAAGAGTTGTTAGGCAAGCAGCAAGGCTCGGATGCAATCAATCAAAAAACTACTTATGTGAATTTATTAGGGTTGCAGGGTGCAACTCAATTATTTAATCAGCACTATGACAAGGCAATTTTGGCTTTAAATGAATTAGATATTGAGGTACAGCCTTTAATGGATTTAACCAAGCATCTTAAGGTGAGGAAGTTTTAAACAACCCACTTATAAATCAGCCGTGCCGTAACTGTTTTTTATTTTAGCTTTTGCCTTTAATGGCAATCTATTTTGGCTAACAGAAAAAATCCAAAATCCAAAATAATAAGCAATCAGTAGCGTAGTAAGATACCCCCCCAAGTAAAGCCACCACCAATCCCCTCAAGCAAGCAAGTATGCCCTTTTTGAATACGACCATCACGCACAGCAATATCTAAAGCCAGCGGAATAGAGGCAGCAGAGGTATTAGCGTGTTTATCAACCGTGACAATGACTTTACTCATAGGTTGGTTGATGCGTTTAGCAACCGCTTGTATGATGCGAATGTTAGCTTGATGAGGCACCATCCAATTCAAGTCATCTTCAGATAAATTTGCTTCTTTTAGGGTTTCTACTGCTAAGGCGCTTAAGCGATTAACAGCAATTTTAAATACTTCATTTCCTTTCATACGAACAAATTTAGACTCATTGTCAACATATAAGGCATCCCTATAAGCGCCATCGGTATAAAGCTTACTGTGCAAAATTCCTGTTTCATTATTGGCAGATAAAATAACAGCACCTGCACCATCACCAAATAATACGGCTGTATTTCGATCAGTCGGGTCAATAATTTTAGAAAAAGTTTCTGCACCTACCACCAACACATTTTTCGCATTGCCATTTTCAATAAATTGCTGGGCGGTTGTTAGGGCGTAAATAAAACCTGCACAGACTGCCTGTACATCAAATGCAGGACAACTTGCACTTAGTCTATACTGCAAAAGACTGGCGGTAGAGGGAAATATATTGTCAGGGGTTGTGGTTGCAACAACGATTAAATCTAAATCATTCGCAGACAAATTAGCAGACTCTAGGGCGTTTATTGATGCTTTTTGTGCTAAATCAATTGTGCCTTCATCATTAACTTGATGGCGTTGTTTGATACCGGTTCTAGTGGTAATCCATTCATCAGAGGTGTCAAGTTTTTTAGCCAGTTCATTATTGGTGATAATAGTGGGGGGTAAATAACTACCCGTGCCAATAATACGAGCGTATGTCATTGTTTTATCCCCTGTGTATTTTTTAGATCTGGTATAGGATGTTGTTGAATGGTTTGGGTAATTTTTTCAATAATATTACCATTAGCCTCTAAATATGCTTCTTTAATGGCATAAAAGAAAGCTGTAGAGTCAGCCCCACCATGACTTTTAATAACAATGCCCTTTAGTCCTAGTAGACTTGCACCATTATAGGTTTTTGGGTCTAGTGATTTTTTAAAAAGTTTAAGTGCTGGTCTAGCTACTAAGGCAGAAATCTTATGATATAAATTGTGGGTAAACGAGCGTTTTAGATAGGTGCTAACCAGTTTTGCAGTGCCTTCACTGGCTTTTAGAACTAAATTACCATCAAAGCCATCGCACACCACAACATCAACAGGATTTGTATAAAGAGTATCAGCTTCAATAAAACCTGTGTAGTTTAAATGACTATTTTTAAGTAATTGAGCAGTATCCTTGATGATTTGTTTGCCTTTAATTTCTTCAGAGCCAATATTAAGTAATCCAACCCTTGGATTAGAAATATCGCTTGTATATTTAACCGCAATAGAACCCATTAAGGCAAAATTATACAGGGTACTGGAATCTGAATCTAGGTTAGCGCCTAAATCCAACATATGAGTATGCCCACCACAGAGTGTGGGTAATTTAGAAAACATAGCAGGGCGTTCAATGCCATCAATGGTTTTTAGCACTGCCTTTGATATTGCCATCAAAGCACCGCTATTACCAGCACTAACAAAGGCTTGTGCTTGAGCTGATTTGACCAAAGAGGCACTAACTCTCATAGAAGAATCTCGCTTACGCATGGATGACATTAAATCTTCATCCATTGCTACTTGTTGACTAGCATGGTGAATTTTAATGCTATCTTTATGCGTTAAATAATCAGGATGTTTATCTAGACTATTTTGAATTTCGTTTTGATTGCCAGCCAAAATCAAGCTAACACCTTTAAGCTCTTTGAGCGCCTGTAAACAAGCAGGGATGGTGGTACTAATGCCGTTATCCCCACCATGGACATCAATAGCGATTGAAGTTGACACTAAGATTTTGGCTTAGTCTTCGCTACTATTGCGAACATTGACTACTTTTTTGCCCTTGTAATACCCTGTTGTGGTTACATGATGACGATAGTGTGTTTCACCTGTTTCTTGATCTTCGGCTAATGCTGGGGCAGCTAAAGCATTATGAGAGCGACGCATACCGCGTCTTGACGGGGTTTTTCTACTTTTTTGAACAGCCATGGGCTTACTCCTATTGGTGGGTATTTAGTTACTAGTTACTAATTATTGGTTATAAATGACACTTTGTCAATTTTGTTTTCTTATTTGCTTAAGTTGAGCAAAAGGTTTGTAAGTATTATTAGCTGAAGGGGGGATATCATTCTGCATTAAATTGTTTGAATTCATTTGGCAATCTTGTCTGTGTTTTGGTGATAAAGGTAAGGTTAATAAAATCTCATCACTAATAATATTGGTCATATCAACATAATTATCTAAAACTAAAATGCTTTCAATTTTATTGTCGCCTTTACTGCCATCTAAGTTAAAGGTTAGCTCACTATTGCACTTTACTAAAAAAGGCATAGCAGATAAACAACGCTGGCACTCAATGACCAAAGTCGTGTTTATTGTCCCTTTAACGCCAATGACTTTATTCTGTAAATAAAATACTAATTCAACCCTAATTTGGGTTGAGTTACTTATTTTTGCTATTTCTGGAAAGCAATCAGAGGAAAAATCTCCTACTAAAGACAAGCCTCTTTTAGCTGCATTAATCAGGGTTAGCTTTTTTCTAACCGACTGATTTTCTAAGGCGTTATCCTTATTGATATCAAGATTGAGATGAATGGTCTTTTTAGTATGCATAACTCTCCACGAACCTAACTCTTGCCTTAAATGACGCTTAAAATATAAACTCAATAATTATACCTGCTTCTGATTGTCTGAATAGTTAAATCAAAACTTAAGCTGTTATTTAGCTTATTTAGCTTGTTTAGCCTGTTTAGGGTTTTTTATGGTTTCTTTGGCGATTTGCCTCAAATAAACTGATGGCTGTTGCAACACTGACATTAAGACTCTCAACAGCTAAGCTCATTGGAATACTAATATTAGCATCACATAGAGACCGGGTTCTTTGCTTGAGTCCAACACCCTCGGAACCAACAATAATTGCACTACCTGTACTAAAATCAGTTTGATATAGACTTTGTTTACTGTTAGCCTCTAAACCATAGCACCACACATTTTGTTTTTTAAGTCCTGCAATACATCTAGCCAAATTAGCCACTTGAAATAAGTTTAAACTAAAACTCGTTCCTGCACTGGTGTGATGTACCAGGGGTGTGATTGGTGAGGCATTACCTTTAACAAAAATAACACAATCAACATTAGCAGCTGCTGCACTGCGTAAACAAGCACCAAAATTTCTAGGATCTTGAACATGCTCAAGTATTAAAATTAAGGGATTTTCAATAGATTTTAAAGAATGCATCAATTCTTTTTCATCGCCCACAATAAACTTACTAATAGCTGCTACTAGTCCTTGGTGTCTAGCATTATCGGTTAATTTATCTAATGTTTTTGGCGCACTATGATTAATAGGTATTTGGTGAAGTTTTGCTAATTGAAGAATTTTGTTTAAAGCTTCACTATGTTCTTGCTTTCTGGCAATGTGTAAGCTGAGTAACAGTTCAGGTTGTTGCTGTAGGGCTGCCTGGATGCTATGAAATCCAAAAAGTAAGTGTTTCATTTTTCTTGTTTCATTTTTCTTGTTTCATTTGTCAGATAATAGTTGTTGAATCTTTTCATCAAATATCTTAATATAAGTTTTGGCCTTAATGCCTTTAAACCAGTCTTGGTAGGCTATTTTTTTAGCCTTGCTTGATAAATTATTAATAATAGTTTGTTTGAGTGGGTTGATTTGTCTTGAACCCATGCGTTGAATAATGTGCCAGCCAAATTTACTTTCAAAAGGCGGACTCACTTCTAACTCTGTTAAGCTATTAAAAATTATCTTACCCTCTAAGGGCAATTTATCAATATTAATCCAAGGTAGTTGACCGCCTTGTTGGGCATAGTCACCTTTAGAGTATTCTTTAGCTAGATCATAAAAAGAACCGCCTTCTTTAATTTCTTGATAAAGCTTTAAAATAGTTTCTAATGTGTGAAATTGTTTAGATTTTATTGATAAATTTGTTGGAGGTTTTATTGTTTTTTTGGGTAAGAAAAGATGATTAATCTTAATTTCTTGAATAAAAGCTTGGTGGCTAGATTGAGTATTATCCAGTTTTAATAAGTGATAAAGATTTTCAGAAGCTTGGTAAATAATTGGGCTAATGTCTCCAATAGATAGTTGAGCAATAGGCTGTTGGTAAATTTCAGGAAAATCCTCCAGAATGCGATAGCCTAAATCACCATACTGTTTGGCATTTAAAGCAGCAGAGTGCTTAAAGGCAAGTAAGGAAAATGCATTGGGCTCTTTTTGTAGTTGAGTCAATATGTCTTGTGCTAGTGTTTTATCTTCAACAATAATGTTAGACGGTTTGTACTTGGATTGTTTTTGCAATACTTGTTGATAAGTATTCTCTATGGTTGCTGTAGGTATTGTTGAGGTAACAGATCGGGTGATAACAGATTGTAAACCAACAAGAATCGCCTCTTGAGAGATAGATTTAACAATTTGATCGTAGTTAGTTAGTTGCCTAAAGTCTGATAAAGAAAAATTATTTTTCTTAGCTAAGGCACTTATTTCTCTTTGAATGGCTTCTGGGCGAATTTGAAGCCCCATTTTATTGGCGTGTTGAGTCTGAATTAAGAGATCAATATGACGATTAAGCAAGTTTAATAAAATAGTTTTATTAAGTTTCTGATCTGGGTTATTCGCTTGATAATGTTTAATACTGTCTTTAAGTTCAGCAGAAGTAACTATTTCATCTCCTGCTACAGCAATAATGCTATTAGCATTATCTGCAAGTGCGAAAACACTACTAAAGAAAAATAAAAAAATAAAAAAATAATGCATAAGTTTAGAATGCTTTGAGCGTTTTGTGTAAATAGGTTGTGGTTAGTAGAATGGCACAATAGTCTTAAAGTATCAGACTATTATATTTATGCAAAGACCTTATTATACCAAATTAAAAAAATAACTACTTAAACCATTCCTCTGGTCGATAAGTATCAATTGAGCTAACATTAGGGCTTGCCTGATTAATAAATCCTGTTAAGTCATAACTTAATGAAATTGAGTTTGTGTAATCGTTCGTTAAATTACTATAGTTTCTGTTGAAATTAAAGCGCATAGCCAGACAACAATTACGATAGTCAATACCATAAGTGCTTTTGTTGGTAATGTTGTTTTTTAAGTCATATTGAATGGCTGACAAAAAACGACTATTTTTGCTGAATTGGTAAGCACCATAAATTTCGCCATATCGATCAACCTGTTGATCTTCTTGATAGCCTAGGGTTATAAAAGTTTTATTATTTTTTTGGTAATGCCATAAATGATGCTGATTGACTAATTTACCTGTTTGTGGGTCGTATTGTAGTCTAGCATCTAAATTATGCTTAGCTTGACCTATTCTAGCAAACATAATAATATTAGAGCGCTTGCGTTCAATATTAAAGGGATTATAAGATTTTTTGCCATAAAAAGTTTGAGCAATACCTGTCTGTAACAATTGATTCCCTGTTTTTTGACTAACAATATCAGAAGATAAACCTAGGGTGATATTGTTGGCTGCTTGGACTCTGTCAAATCCGGTATAAGGGTTTTTAGTGAATAACTTATCATAATGCTGGTCAATTAAATTAGAATCAAAACTGGGTAAGTTATCTTGATTTTTATCTTGGGTGTAATTATAAAAAATTCTAGGCGTGAGTGTTTGAATAGCATCAACCCCTAGCCATTTAAGATTTTTAAGTAAATGCCATTGTGCATCTAAATTAAAATTAAGTAACTGTCTAGTCTGATTATCAGCACCCTCTAAATTGTATTGTGTCGTCAAGAGATTGATTTCTGGTTTAAGTGTATAAGCTGCTTTATAAAAGGGCTTGGCATAAGTTAATTGGGCGTGTGATCGACTGCCTGATATTTGAGTAGTATCTGGATGCTTAAATTGGGTAAAGCTGGTTAAAAAATCTACATAGCCAAAAGCTAATTCTTTATGTTGTTGCCACAATAATTCAGGCTGACGCACATAATTTGCATGGTCTTGAATAAGCTGCTGTTCATCATACGATGCACTAATTAATCTATCTTTCTCTTTATAGGTGTATTTCAATAAGCTATTAAGGGTTCTTTGGGGGTAAAATCGATGCTCGATGTCAGTAAAAAAGTTAATATCAGAGACTCGATCAATGCTTAATTCAATGCCTAAATTTTTATTAATTTGAAAAGAATTATTACTTTTAAGGTGCCATCTATCTTTATTATTAAGGGCGTCATTGGGTAAATATTGAGTTTTAATATCAATATCCCCTTGTTGTAATAATTGACGATAATGTCCATCAATTCCTTGGCCTTTATCGCTAAAGTGATTAACAGACAGGGTTAAATCCTTATCAGCGGCAAGGTTGAAATAATAAGGCTGGGTTAATTGATATTCTCTGCGATTATTATTGGTTTTATAACTACTAAACTTAGGGGTTAAAAACCCTGATGCTCTACCCTTGAGTATCCAATGGTATTCTGAAATATAAAATAAAGGCACACCCATTAGTTCAAAGCGTGCATTTTTAACACTACCTCGATTGTTGATTGTATCGAGTGTCAATTGCTCACTTTTTATTTGCCACACAGGGTCTTTATCTGCACAAGTGCTAAAAGTTGCTTGAGAGAGTTGGTAATTTCCTCTAGTGCCTATTGCGCTTTTAGCATGACCAAATAAAGGTGTTTGCTGTGTTTGAAAATTAGTTAAACCAAGGCTAACAATGGGCGAAGTGTCGATTTGTTCAATATTTAACCGATCAGTGGTTATATAAAACTTAGAGTCTGTTAAGCTAACATTATCTTGTGCAGTTAATCGGTTTTTGGCTTTATTGAGGGTAATGACATCAGCCTTTAAAGCAAAATCCTTACTATAAAGGCTAGCATCGCCTGTAGCAGACTGAATAGATTGGGTAATAGTTTGTTGAGTGCTACTTAATAGGTAAGCATCACCAATTCTATTGGGAAACTGTTTTGAGCTAATAGGCGTTAAATGTGTCTGACAATGATTAGGCTCTTGTGCGTATATTGTATGTTGATAGAATAAAAGAGCAATGGCGATAAAAAGATACATAGCTCAACATTATATATAAAGACACCTTTGCATAAATATAAATAATCATTAAAATGCGATCTTTTACCCATTTGCTAATTTTAATAAAACCTGCCACAATAGCTCAAATAGTTTTAAGCATTGTGCAGGTTTTAACGGTGCTAGAACTGGCTTTATTAAAATCAACAACTAAGCAAAATCTCACCTTTTTTAATCATCTGTATTTATGCAAAAGGCTCTTAATAATTTTATGAAATTTACTAAACGATTTAACATTACGCTAACAATTTTTATTTACTGTTGTTTGTCTGGCTTTGTTATTGCCTCGGATGCTGTGCTTAACCCCTGGGATAAAGCCATCCAAGGTTATGACCCAGTGGCTTACTTTAAACAGGGTGAACCGACACTGGGTAAGCAGGCATTTTCTTATCAATACAATAAAGAAACCTGGCATTTTTCTTCTCAAAAAAATAAAGACGACTTTATTGCTAACCCGGTTAAATACGCCCCTCAATACGGCAATAATTGCGCTTATGCGGTCAGTCGGGGTTATACTGCTAGTGTTGACCCACAAGCTTGGCATATCAGCGATGGCAAGCTATATCTTAACTACAACAAAGCGACTAGAGTAGCCTGGTTAAAAAATAAAGCCAACAATATCATCAAAGCTGATAAAAACTGGCCACGGCTGTCAAACTACTAGCAAAATATAAAGTTACGATTTTTTTAGCAGTGCCTGAATGCGTTTTGCGATTTTGACAGCACGCTTATCGCCCGTGTGGGTTTCACCGATAAAAACACGATCAACTTTACCTTGTTTATCTATCAAATAAAAGCTTGGCCAATAACGATTACCCATAGCATTCCAGTAACTATGGTCAGAATCCACCATAATTGGATGCCTCAAATTAAATTCTTTTACTTTTTTCTTGATGTTATCAAGCTTTTTCTCATGTGCAAATTCAGGGGTATGCACACCAATCACTATAAAATCTTGCCCGTGTAGTTTGTCTTCTAAGGCATTTAACCATGGAAAAGAGCGGTAACAATTCCAACAACCATAGGTCCAAAAATCAAGCAAAACAACCTTACCCTTTAGATCATCCAGCGTAAGTGGCGGGCTATTAATCCATTCGTGTTGTTGGGTATGGGTAAACTCTGGGGCAGCATTATCAACAATTGCTGAGTTATAAGATAGGGCGAAGAGTCTATTAAACATAATTACCACCACTAGCGTCAAGAGAATACTGATGGCTAGTTTTTTATTGATTTTCATGGGTTTGTTACTTGTCTTTATTTTGATTTATACGCAAGTTTATTTTAATGAGTGCTGTTTTTTAAAAACAAAAATAGGCGATAATCCAGTCTGCCCCTATATTCTTGCCCCCTATATTCTCTATAGGTTCAATTGCAACGTAAGTTGCCAAATAAATCGGCTCTACATGTTGAACCATCACTGCCTCGCGTAGTGCCAAAAGAGTCTGTTTTCCAAGTATTTCCTTGATTATCTCTAGTAGTACCAAATGAGTCTGTTCGATATGTGCTACCGTTACTTCCCCTGGTAGTGCCAAAAGAATCTGCTCTCCAACTATTTCCTTGATTATCTCTAGTTGTTCCAAAAGAATCAGTACGATAAGTAGTGCCGTCATTACATCGTGTTGTTCCAAATAAATCCGTTCTACATGTTGTTCCCGCATAAGAATTAAACGAAAGAATGGATAAAACCAAAGTTAAAACCAATATACTTATTTTCATAATTTAATCTCCAAATTTATTTACATATAATGCCCGCATCAGCAGCACGGCTCTGCCGCGTCCGACTGCATGCGTTTGTTGTGTGTGTGTGGTCTGCGACCATGATTACTGTGTCTTAAATTTCGGAACATCAGATAAGTCTTGTACCCATTCAAGGGCAGAGCGACACCAGATTTGTTTATTGGGAGTAAGTTGGTCTTTTTGCTTTATCGACCCAACTCTTATTCCAAAGAAACCTGGCGTACCTTGTGGTGGAGAGGCGTAGATTGGCGTGCCACAATCAGGGCAAAAAGACTGAATACGTATCGAGCGATCTTCAGCTGTTTTTTCGTACATTTTTAACTTGCCTGAGAGTATCTCAAATGTGCCTTCTTTTGCCGGTACGACTGTGCGGTACGCTGAACCGGACAGGGTTTGGCAATCCGTGCAATGGCATATCAAAACATAATCGGGATCTACTTCGGCGCTAAACTTGATTTGACCACAATGGCAGCTACCTTCAATTCTCATTATTACTTCTCCTGATTCGATGTTTAGAAAAACACATAACTGTTTATTAGACTCACGATTATATACTGAATGAATAAAAATATGGGGCAGTCCAGCCTATCCTCTATATTTCATTGTATCTATCCCACCACCACCAAACTCAATAACGATAAATACCACAGATATACCAGTCAACCCCCCGCACTATCGCCGTCCAGGCGAAG
>WASV01114225.1_pt1 | contig 19947 bp, 19 predicted proteins | sample 5698531 | NCBI WGS metagenome assembly WASV01 (sample SAMN11175559, study PRJNA528189) | sponge metagenome | isolation source: marine sponge | host: Myxilla | place: Antarctica: Western Antarctic Peninsula, King George Island | collected 2013-01 | reverse complement strand
ATGCTAAAAGAGAGAATACCTCACGCACAAGCCCTTTCTTTAAGGAGGAAAGCAGGCAAAAACACAGCACAACAGCAACAAAGATATCAAAAGGGGTCATTTGAATTTTTCCGAAGATTCATTTTCATTCACTAAGCTATTTTCTTTAAGCAAAGACTGATTAAAAAGTAATTTAAATGAGGATGTGAATTTGGCAGAGTTTACGGAGATCTCTTCCTGAATTTTGGCCAGATCGAAAAACGCCCCTTCGCTGATTTCTTCCGGATTAATTCGAATCGCATCATCCGTGACGCAAGTGTAAACCTGAACATGCTCCCTATAAGTCTCCTGACAGGCTGATATTTTAATGGAAGGCTTCAAAATAGCCTTTAAGTTAAGCTCTTCCCACAGTTCACGATGTGCACAATCATCATAGGATTCCCCTGCATCGACATGCCCGGCCGATGAGGTGTCCCACAATCCAGGGCTTTCGTCCTTACAGAGAGCCCGCTTTTGCAAAAACAATTCTTTTCTGGAATTAAAAACCAGGACATGAGCGGAGCGGTGCAATAATTTATTTTGATGAATATGCTTCCGGGTGGCCTGCCCTATTATGCTGTCATTTTCATCGACAATATTGTAAATTTCTTGCTCTACGCTCATGGCAAATTAAACTCAATATCAAGTTTGGTCGGGACGCAGATAGCTTAATTGACGAGGGAATTCACCTTCTTCGCAATAATTATTCTGAGCCAAAAGTTTGGCATCATTAATGGCCTGCCGGGAACCTTCCAAAATTACTTTTTGATAACCTTTGTCAGCCAGAAGACCTCCTGCCTGCAAAAGACTCATAACGGACTTTGCGTTAAACTTTTGTTCATCAATAAGCATGTGTAGTCCCCCCTCATGACGACGGGCAATTAAGGAGATATAAGTTGAAGGTCTTGCATGAAAACCCAATGGTTGTGGGATAGGGACTTCGGCTCTCACGATTTCCACAAATCCCTTTAAAATCTCTTTTACAAGTTTGTCACCTTCATGGAGATAATACTTGCTGTAATGGAAAGCAAAATTAAAAATTTGTCCAAGTAAGGTCTCTTTATTCACTATTCTTGAAATTTGCTGCTTACACTCTCCATGGCGAATGTCATCTTCATGGCGCTCATAAAAATGACAAAGCCAGAGGACCACCTCCAGGAGATGAAGGGGCATGGAAATATACCCTCTCAAATTTTTTAAATCCGCTTGGGATTGTTCCATCCGAGTATTCTTGACATAGGTATCGTATTCGGACTGAACACTATGGACCAGTTCCTTAAACATACGTACTACCTTTTCATTCAGTTTTGAGGGAATAACGTGGCGAAACGTCTCAAGTTTATCACTTTTTTCGAGCCCTATCTCATTGATCATCTTCGCGACTTTCCGGTATTTCTGGCAGAGGTCTAATATTCTTTCCTCTTCCTCTCTCACTTCGTCTTCAAGAATAGTTCGTGGCAGGCACTTATTGCTTTCTATATCAGAAAATTCGTTCATTGAAAACAAGTCTTCGGGAATTTTTAAACCGTTTAACTGTCCTGTTTTGACAACCTCGGCCCTCAAACCCCGAATGGAAGTGTTCAGAAAATCCAGAGCCTTATTTGCAGCTTCATTGAAGGCACGAAGACTTTCTTCTGATTCTCCGAGGGTATAGTAAGGGTACCGGTCCAAAATATGCTTTATATAAAATGCGGCGAGAGTAAGATTGCGTATGCAGGCGACATATTCCGAAAAAAAGGACCATGTTTTATTTTCTCGGGCACCATGCTCGTCAAGAACGCTTTCAAGATACTCCGTTTCCTGGATCAGACTAGAATAGAGCTTTCGGGAAATTTCTTTCCCATTTTCTGTCTTTTCACAAAATAAAGCACTGACCTTGAAAAATAGTTGGGAGGGTTCCTGAACAATCTGCAAAAACTCACCTTCAGAAATAATCTGAATAAGGGATTTGGCTTCCATCTGCTTTTCAACTCACTGGAAAGGTTTGGTTTAGTCAAATACTAACGGCCATCAATAGTATACCCGCATAGTGTGCGGGTTAAAAGGCCATAGGTTTGATAGAAAATTTTTGAGGCAGGTATTTTTGCCAGATTTCAATATGAGAATCCGGCCCGGATGGAATCACAAAAGGAATAAACTGGTAATCCGGCTTTCTGGGGAGGTGGCGTAATCGCATGTCCAATTCCAAGGGGGTTCGGTCACCTTTTTTAAGATTACAGGTTTTGCAGGCAACAACTATATTTGTCCAGTTGGTTTTTCCCCCTCGGGACTTTGGAACCACATGGTCCACTGTAAGAGGATGGCTAGACGCTCCGCAATATTGGCATGTGTAGTTGTCTCTTCTTAGAATATTCTTTTTGCTAAATGCCAAACCCTTTTTGCGATTGCGTCGAACCATTTTTAAAACACGTATCACGGTTGGAAGCTCAAAGCTGGTGGATGGGGTGCGCACAGTATATCCGGCACTATCCAATTCTTCGGCCCTGCCGCCAAAAACCATAGTTATCGCATGACGGGCACTGCAAAACTGGAGCGGTTCATAGGAATAATTCAAAACCAGGCTTTTGAACGAATCGAGCATGTTTCCAAACCTCGAAAGCTGGAATAACTTGATTTGTCTTACCAAACCCACATTAATCCGAAAAATTTTACCCCTTACGCCATCACCCTGTCAATAGCAAGAAATACAAAAACGGGTTTTACAGGATATTTCCGGTCCCCAACCTGTTATCTGGGTCCAGGCAAGCTTTAATTTTTCTTAGATCATTCAAACCATCTTCCCCGATCATTTTCTCAAAATATTTTTTTTTCAGCTTGCCAATACCATGTTCCGCAGAAACCGTCCCCCTCCATTCTAATATCTGATCTACCATTTGGTCATAAACCTGTTTTGCCTTATCGTTTTGAGATTCTTCCGGCAGAAGATTTATATGTAAATGATTATCCCCCAAATGACCAAACATGACGTAATCCAAGCCATAAACTTTCAGGGTTTCCTGATAAAACTCCATCATTGACATAAAAAATTTATCAGGAACAGCCATATCCGTACCTAGCTTAATCCTGCCAGCTCGACTGTTTTCCTCATTTATGATGATCGGGACATCATGTCTGAAATCGTGGAACTTCTGAATATCCTTTGCCCCTTGAGCAAACCAGGAATCATCAAGCATTATATTTTCTGCGCTCAAAAATTCATACCAGTCATCCATTACCAAATCATAATTCTTCAATTCAAGAACATCCTGCTCAAAAAATAATGCGGCCCTTGAGTGGCTGGGTATATTTTTATGTTTGCGTTTCAATCTGTCCAGAGCGTTATGATCAAAATACTCCAGGGAGCAGGGATCGATCTTTTGTCCTTTAAAAGATTTTATTCTAGGAATCAATTTCCAGCAGGAACGTTCCTCTGTAAAAAACAAAATTCCGCTCACAAAATCCGCCGGACAGGGTAACAATCGTAGGACAATTTTCGTGAAGATACCAAGTGTGCCGTCTGACCCAATAAATAAATCCAGCCAGTCCATGCCCTGGCGTACAAAATATCCTGCGGCGTTTTTGCATTCAGGGCTTTGGTAGGAAATATTCGGGAACAATATTTGACTGCCATCCTCAAACTTGAGAGGCTCGGTAATTTTCAACCCTCGTTTGAGGACAGTTTTCCTGCCATTCAGCAAAACCAGATGAACCTCTTCAACAAAATCACGGGTGACACCATATTTATAGCTCCGCGATCCGGACGCATTAGTCGCCAGGGTGCCCCCCAGAGATGCCCATGTCTCGGTGGGATTGGGCGGATAAAACCAGCCAGTAGGAATCAGAAAGTTTTGTAACTCATTTAATGTTACCGCTGGGCCGACTTGTATTCTATCCTTGTTCACTGTTCCAATTTTGTTCAACAGCTCCAAAGAAACTATGATTCCTCCGGATGGAATACGAGAGGCTGTCAGTCCCGTTCCTGCCCCGGCAATAGTTACCGGACGGGTTTCATTTTGCAGAAAAATGGCCAGTTCATCAGAAGTTTCCGGAATGACAACCTCTTCAGCGTTTCCCCCTGAAAAATTTGAAGCATCCCTTAGATAAGGAGCTATGAATGCAGGTTCTGTTTTTCTGATCATTGGTTTTTTTAGAAGCTGGAGGATTCCATCAAGCCATCTACTTGGGGAGGTAAAAATCCCTGAAGCCGTTATGCCCCTCTACCAGTTCTAGAACGGTAAAGGCCTTGCTATTTTTAATTTCGGGCTGGGTAAAAATCTGCCGCAGATATGTGTCAGGGGGCCTCACAATCCTGCCAACAAACTCTATGGGTCCTCATTTTGTCGATGGCGTGCTCAATCTCCTCAACCAAAATAGTAATCGGTTTGTTTACCATATCCTATTTTATGAGTTATCGCCGGGCGGAGGGTTTTCTTCATTTGTATCCTGTCGGCGTTTCTCTGCCATTTTTGGTTGAGTGTGGATAAATTTCGCGTATTTAATCATTAGAACCATCATCCCCACAGAAAACAAAACTATCAATGCTAAAAACAGGTCATCCACTCCATCTCCTCCTATAAATATAATGTTATAAGCTATTATATCATCACAACAAGTACCATGAAAGCGAGAGAGTAGCCAACTTTTGGAGTCCAGCTTGACAGTTACCCTGAAGTCTAAGTATCCTGTCAAAATTTAAACCCGTAATCATAAGAATACGATGACAAAAAAAACAATAGAAGTGGATGGAGTAACCCTTCATTTAAGTAAGCCCGATTCCACTCGTTCCGAGTGGATTGGGCAGGAAGAAGTCCTCAAACAAATCCAGGCCTGCTGGATGGTGATTTCTGAAAAGGACTTTCCTCTATCACCAAGAATCACAGGAATGCCAGGAATCGGAAAAACCACCCTGGCAATGGTAGCTGCGAATCGAAGAAACCAGCCTCTGTATATATTCCAGTGCACCAGCGACACCCGTCCTGAGGATCTTTTGATCACACCGGTACTCTCAGAGCAAGGCAAAATTTCTTACCACGCATCTCCGCTGGTATGCGCCATTATTGAGGGAGGCATTTGTATTCTTGATGAAGGTAACCGCATGAATGAGAAAAGCTGGGCCTCGCTGGCTCCCCTTCTCGATCACCGCCGTTATGTAGAATCCATCATTGCGGGAATCCAGATTCACGCCCATAGTGAGTTTCGCGCCTGCGTGACCATGAATAACGACGAGTCCACCTTCGAGATACCGGATTATATCCTGTCGCGTTTGCAACCCACCTTACAGATGACGATGCCCAGTTATCAGGATGAACTGGCCATACTGCGATATCACCTGCCTTTTTCAGAGGATGAGCTTTTAAAAATGACTGTGGATTTCCTGCAAAAATCACATCAACTGGATCTGGATTTTTCTCCCCGCGACGGGATTCATATCCTTCAATATGCGCTGAAGCGAATCAGTCAGGAAAAAGACAGTCCCCTTGCTAAAGACACAATCTGGCAAGAGGCCATCAGCAAAGTTCTCGGCGAAGAAGCTCTCGACCTGGATACTCTGGCAGCCCAAAACCGCAGGGCTCTGGGAGAAGAAAGGTTACCTATGGGACTAGGAGATTTCTTTTTCAATGATGACAGCCCCTTACATCCCGACAGTGACCAATAAAGATTTCAAGCTATGAGTCAGGCCCTCAAACTTAGTGATCGCATTCAATTTTTGCCTGTGATCCATGGTAGCGGAAGTTTTGCGCGGGAAATACGTCACCAAATTTTATCACTTTCTTGCGATTGTCTGGCGGTTGCGCTTCCTCCTGAATTCAAGCAAACAGTTGAAGCAGGCATCGAAATTCTTCCGAGCATTTCCCTAAGTTGCCAGGTTGAAAAAGATGGGGAGATGAATTACGTGCCTATCGATCCCAGCCAGCCCATAATCATGGGACTGCGTGTTGCCATGCAGGAAGGAATACCGCGCCATTTTATAGATTGGAGTACGGAAAATTATGAAAAAAGAATTGTCGATTTTCCCGACAGTTTTGCCTTGAGTAAAGTGCCCTACGAAAAGTTTGTCAGCACCCTGCTTTTAACCCAAAAGCGGCCGAGAGATAAAAGCCAGCACTTCTGGCGGGCACGATGGATGGCTTATCAGCTTCATCAACTGGAGATGGAATATTCTAATATTACCGTCCTATGTTCCATTTTGGACTGGCCCTGGATCAAGGAGGCTTATGATGATCGGTTGGAGGTCATTCCTCCTCAAAAAGCTGAAGGTCTGCCGACATTGTCTGGCGTGGGCAAAAACACCTTATTCTTTGCGCTCACCGAATTGCCCTATGTGACTTATTTGTATGAAAAAAAGCGGATGGAACTCAGGCCTGATAATAACGCGCCGGTTGACGGGGTCAAAGAAATTCTTTTGCGTGCTCGTGAACTGTTTATTAAGAAACACAAAATTCTTTATCACAACCTGACCTCCCAGACTTTTCAGGTACTCTTGCAATATATTCGCAACCTGACTTTAATGGAATCTCGACTCCTGCCGGATCTCTATACACTGGTGAATGCTGCCAAACAATTCGGAGGGGACCCCTTTGCTATTGCAGTTTTGAAAGCGGCTAGGGAATATCCCTTCGAACATACCGATAATTTACCAGAGACCCTTTCGCTGGGAATTGATCAAGCTTTACCGGATGAAGAAGACGCCACACCGCTCAGTGTGAAAAATCGCCTGTCGGAAACCCGTTTTGAATGGCGAACTCTGAATTTAAAACCCGAGCCGGACATCAGGTCGCAGGAAAAATGGCAACATCGCTGGAATCCTCGTGGGCAATGTTCCTGGCCACCGGAAGATGAGAAAATAGAAAACCTGAACACCCATGTGCGTCAACAAACCAAGCTTTTATTGAGTCACGATCTGGCCCGGACTGAAAAATTTACCTCCTCTGTAAAAGATGGCATAGATATCAGGGATACTCTGCGCCACTGGTATGAGGGAGATATTTACGTGAAAGAAATTCCCCCTTCCCGAGGGCAGGTTGAAATCATTGTCTTTCTTTTTGATCCAGAGCCTGAGCCGCACAAGTATAATTGGTGCCAAACCTGGTACGCAGAGCATGACAAAGAGTCCACCCTATGTTTTTTTGCCACCCAATACATGGACGATTTAATCGGGCCGGGCATTGGCCAATCCACTTATGGAGGATGCATGATGCTTTATCCTCCCCGCCCTATTCCGGATATATGGAAGGATCCCCGCATTCGTTTTTCGAAAACTCTGGAAGAAAAGCTTCTTGAAGCGGCTTTTTTTCACTCCAAGGAAAAACATGTCACCGTTATCGCGCCCTGTGCACCGCGGATAGCCTGGCGCAGGCTGGCCAGAAGATACGGTAAAAGAATCATTCATATTCCCCTGAAACGCTTTTCCAATCAGACTATTGAAAAAATAAGGCGGTTCCATGTGCTAAACGGAAAGAATATTCGTTCTTACGCGCAACGTTTCATTCAAGATATCTAGCAATACAGGGCAATTCCCAAGACAGCTAAAAACCCCAAGGAAAGACTAAAAACTCAGCATTTAGCGACTCTCTGAAAATATGGCTCCTGAAATAAATATCCGTGCAGCCCACAAGGATGATCTTGCCATATTGGTGCAAAACAATCAGGCTTTAGCACAAGAAACTGAAGCTTTGGAGCTGAACAAAGCTGTACTGCGCGAAGGCATCGAGCAGGCATTAAGCCGGGAGGAGTGCCATTATTTTGTTACCGTGATAGCACTGGAAAGTGGTTGGGCAAACCATGATCACTTGTGAATGGAGTGACTGGCACAACAGTATTATCTGGTGGATGCAAAGCGTTTACGTGCATTCCGATTACCGCAAGGAAGGGATTTTAGCACCCTGTTTCAAACATATCGAAAACCTTGCCAGCAGCCATCCTCAAATCAAAGCATTACGTTTGTATGTCATGCACAACTACAATGTAGGGCAATGCACGTACCAAATCCTGGGGATGAATGATTCTGGCTACATCGTTTTTGAAAAAGAGCATTTCACCTGAATGAGTCTTACAACGGATTCAATTCAGCTGACCTGGGGAAGGGGTTTCTAAGGATAAAAATTCGCTATGATGCAGAGAGTTACGGGAAAAAGCTTCCTGAACTGGATCAGGAAAAGCTCGGTCGCATTCGCTGAGGTATTTCATCACCGCTATCATCCAGTCTGATTCATGCGGGGAATGAATAACGGCAATATTTTTGTCCTCATAGTCTCTGCAAATTTGATCCGATGCCCGACTGACTCCGGGAAGGGTATCCCGCTTTTTTATGGTGAGCGGACGAAGAGGATCTACATGGATGATTTCCAGCCCCTTGTACTTTTCAGGAACATCTTCTTCGATAAACTCTTCGATAGGGATGCCATTGACATTGGTGAGTCCCGGTTGCGCCAAAGATGCAATATAAATGGGGACCCTTTTTATGGATGCCTGTTCGGCGTAGCCCTCGCGAAGAACCGTCTCATTTTTGTCTGTCTGGCCGAAAACTATAAAGTCCCAATGCCCGTAGGTCAACTGTTTCTGTTTTTGGATAATGGCGGTTTTTTCATAAGCCTCAACAAGTTTTTCATAAACTTGCTGATCGCTGGTTCTGACTTTAATTTTCGGCATTCAGGATCCTGATAAAAAGATGTTCAGGTGCAACTATAACATACCTGCTTCCAGGTGAAGGGAAATAGCAATAACTTTATACCCCTCCGAGGCACGAAGTTTAAGGAAGAACATTACCGATACTGGTAGCATGTTTATGACTCCTCATCATTCTTCATGCCCTTGAGGGGTACTCCGAGTGGAAATATTTTATCTCCATTTACTCCAGCTTTGCTATACTACTCAAAGTAAAGCCCTCTTATACACGCGTTCAATAATTCCCACCTGAACCGAAACCCTGAATGGAAAGCAATAAAAAAGTAAGTAAAGCGGCAGGTGCTGTAAGCGGAATGACCTTGCTGTCCAGGATTTTCGGGTTCCTGCGCGATATGGTTATTGCCATGGCATTTGGATCTTCGGCATCCGCCGACGCTTTTTTTGTTGCCTTCCGGATCCCAAATATGCAACGCAGGATTTTGGGCGAAGGTGCGGTGGCAGCGGCTTTCATTCCTGTTTTCAGTGAAACACTGACCAAAAAAGGTGAATCTGCCGCATGGAAATTGACCGCTAATCTGTTCAATATTCTTTTTATCATTCTGTCCACAGTATCCCTGTTAATCCTGATATTTTCCCCCGCTGTGATAACAGTCTTTGCCCCCGGGTTTCTTGACGAACCCGGAAAATTTGAAATGACGGTTAAACTAACGCGCTGGATGGCCCCTTATCTTTTCTTCATTGGTCTTGCCGCCTTTTGTATGGGTATTTTAAATACCCTGAAAGTTTTTGCCCTTCCAGCCGCCACTCCCATATTGCAAAATGTCAGCATGATTATGTCGGTTCTCATTATTGCTCCATTAATGGATGAGCCGATTATGGGATTAGCCATCGGTGTTGTGGTAGGAGGAGCCCTGCAGTTATTAATTCAGCTTCCAGCTGTATTGAAAAGGGGCATGCGCTTTGAAAAAACTCTTAACTTCAAACAGGAAGAAGTCGTCAAAATCGCCCAGCTGATGGGACCCGTTATATTAGGCTTGGCTGTTTATGAAGTTAACATCATGATCGATACCCTCATAGCTTCCCTGCTTCCGGGGGGATCGATCTCATACCTGTATTATGGCAACCGACTGGTGCAACTGCCTCTGGGAGTATTTGCGGTAGCTTTAGGGATAGCCCTGCTTCCTACGCTATCGGGTCAGGCCGCAAAGGGTGACATGAAAGAGTTGGTTCAAACTCTGGGTTTTAGCATTCGCCTCATTCTCTTTGTCACCATACCTGCTACGGTAGGATTGATCATTCTGCGTGAACCCATCATTAATACCTTGTGGGAACGGGGTGAATTCCTCGCTTCCACCACCGAGGGCACTGCCATTGCCCTGCTTTATTATTCCATTGGCCTTTGTGCTTATTCAGGAATTAAAATCATCGCGCCGGCTTTTTATTCTCTTAAGGACACCAAAACTCCGGCCAAAATTGGCATTTATTCCATGATTCTCAATACGGTTTTGAATCTCATTTTAATGGGCCCCTTGCAACACGGAGGACTGGCACTGGCCACTTCCCTGGCGGCCTTGTTTAATGTCGCATTGTTGATCTATTACTTAAGAAAACGCCTGGGCCTGATGGGTGGAAGGAAAATACTGCGTTCGACTATTAAAATGTCCGCTGCGGCAATAGCCATGGGTGCCATCATTTTTCTTTGCAGGGAAAGTTTTTTCCATGCAGGGGATCCCCTGTCCATTCGACTGTTTGTCCTGACTGCTTGCATATCTGTCGGAATATTGGTATATGCCTTAATCTCTCACTTGACTAGAAATGAAGAATGGCGTTTTCTTTTGGACTTGAGAAAGAAAAAGCAAATTCCCGTTTAACTCGCTTTTACAAACACGAGATAAAGGATAACTCTCTTATGATCGTCACCTGTCTGGATTTAGAAGGAGTTCTGGTTCCTGAAATCTGGATCGCCTTCGCTGAGAAAACTGGCATTGAGAAGTTGCGTCTCACCACGCGGGATATCCCCGATTACAATGAACTGATGCGGGGGCGACTCAAAATTCTTGATGAAAACAATATTAAACTTTCTGATATTGAAGACGTCATCAGAGGTATTGCCCCTCTTCCAGGGGCGAAGGAATTCTTATCCTGGCTGGAAAGCGAATTCCAGGTCATCATCCTCTCTGACACATTTAACCAGTTCGCAGGGCCTTTGATGGCACAGCTTGACTACCCCACCCTGTTTTGCCATGACCTGATTGTTGATGAAGCCGGACGAATTGCCGATTACCGTTTGCGGATTCCCGATGCAAAAACCAAGGCAGTGGCGGCATTGAAGAGGATCAATCTGAAAGTCATAGCCGCCGGAGATTCTTACAACGACACTGGAATGCTGAAAGAAGCAGATGCAGGGATTTTGTTCAGGGCTCCCGATAACGTCGTGGAAGAATTTCCCCAGTTTCCATTGACCCAAACTTATGAAGAATTTAAAATAACTATTATAGAAGCCAGTAAAAAACTGGGAGGTTAAAAAGACTATTTAATTTCTGAATCAAGAAGCTTGTTGCTCACCCATCCGGTTTCAACCTGTTCTCCATCTCTCGGTTTTGAGCGGATTTTTGACCATTTGCCTTTTTTCTCCAGGACTTCAACCTGAGTACCTTGAGTCAGTATAAAAAGAATTTTCCCCTTCTTTGTGCTGGGTTTGTCGCGTAAATTGGCAAAACTCACTTTAATCTTGAAAAATAATTCAAAACCCTTGTCTTCAGCCACTTTAAGGGGAACCTCGGCAGTGACCGCTTTCTGAAACAGGTTTTGCAGATCGATTTCTAGCTTGAATACAGCGACCACAATGAAAACCAGGGTTAGCAGAGCAATACGCAAAGAAGCAGGGAAAACATCCAAGCCTTTTTCAGGGTCGGATTCAGGAGGTACAGGAGGTTCGCATTGGACACAATAAAAACATGGAGCAGGCAGAAGGATTCCGCAGGTGTCACAGTATTGATGTCTGCGCTTCATATCAGGATAAGTTGTTTTACTTGCAACCGGATTTACCCTTCACCTTTTAGTTGATCCTGTAAATTTGACGGTATTTATTTTTCAAATAATCGAGAAAACTTTCCGGATTCAAATTTTCCCCAGTGACCTTCTTAACCAGAGCGGGAACCGATAACAACCTGCCTTGTTGATGAATCTGAATACCCAGCCAATCCCGGACAAGAGCCAGGTTTCCTGCTTCGACCTGTTTTTCCATATCAGGCTTGGCTTGGATCAATGCCCGATAAAACTGGCTGGCATAAATTGCCCCTAATGTGTAGGAAGGGAAATAACCAAAGGCCCCACCGCTCCAATGCGTGTCTTGCAAAACTCCAAGCCTGTCCGTTGGTGGTTCCACACCCAAATATTCTTTCATTTTAGCATTCCACATCTCTGGCAAATCCTCAACCTGCACCGATCCGTCAAATAATCCTTTTTCCAATTCATAGCGCAGGATGACATGCATGGGATAAGTCACCTCATCGGCTTCTACCCGTATTAGCGAGGGTTGGCAGACATTGACCGCCTCATAAAACCTTTCAGGAGTTACGTCTTTAAAATTTTTTGGAAATGTTTCGGCAAGCAGTGGCAGGTAGCGGGCGCAAAAGGGTCTTCCCTGTGCGATCATGCGTTCCCAGAACAGTGACTGCGATTCATGAATACCCATGGTGAGCGCTTCGGATACAGGCAGATCACGCCCATTCTGCATCCGCCCCTGCTCATAAAGTCCGTGACCAGTCTCATGAATGACCCCATATAATGATTCGACAAAATTATCTGTTCGGTAGCGAGTGGTAATGCGGACATCTGTCGGATGACTGCCCCCGCAAAAAGGATGTACCGAAACATCCATCCGGCCTTTGTCAAATTGGAACCCCATCTCTTCGCTGATCTTGCGTCCTAACGCTTCCTGTTTTTCAATGGGGAACTGGCCTGATAAAAAATCGGTATCAGGCTGGTAGTCCGACTCTTGAATGGATTTTATCAGTGGAATCAGTTGCGCTTTAAGCTCGTCGAATACGGGAGTGATATCTTTTTGTGTGGTGCCTCTTTCATAAATATCAATATTGGCGTCATAGGTTTGCATATCAGGAAAAACATGACCCGCCCACTTTACTTTCAAATCCACCAGGCGTTTTAAAACTGGGGCGAAATCGGAAAACTTGTTTTCAGCACGGGCCTTCACCCAGACCTGATGAGCTCGGGAAGACAGTTCCGCCAACTCTGTGACCAGTGCTTTAGGAATCCTTGTAGCCATATCGAAATCCCGGCGGGCTTCGCGGATATTGCACCATTCAAAAGCAGTGAATCCATTTTCATCGGCATAGGGGAGACGATCGAGCAACTTTCCCATTTCAGAGTGAAGGGTTTTTTCATGGAGAACCCCGGCCAAAGCTCCGATCTGCTGGGCTCGGGATTCTGAGGCTCCCGTAGGCATGATAACCTCCTGATCCCAATGCAGGATTCCCATGATCCCGCCTAAGCGGTTGTTCTCCTCCAACAGGTGAACCAGTGAAAAATAATCTTCTCTTAAACCTACACTCATGCCTTAATACTCCTCCAGGAAAGAACAGATCAGTATATAAAGTCAGTTAATAGCATAGAGCTACCAGTTATTGTTGACTTTGGTCACGGACAATACGGATGTTCCCAGAATCCATGATCAGGATTCGTTCTCCGGCTTTAAGCTCCTCATCATTAACTTGCACGACGGCGTAGGGTTCTCCTTTATCCGGCTGGATGATGAATTCCGATGCGGTGCCACTGGTAATTAGGTCCTCGGTGACATTGCCCAATAATCCACCTATCACGGCACCGCCTACAGCACCCAGCGCACGGGTCGCCGTGCCTCCACCTAGAGTGGAACCGGCGAGCCCACCTGCGGTGGCCCCCACCACAGCCCCGGTTCCTGACTCTGTTCCCTTTATTTCAACCTCCCTTATGGAAAGAATAATTCCCTTTTTAAAATTTTGAGGCACACCCATTTCATTGCGCTCATAGACAGATCCTGAATGCAAGGAACAACCGGAAATTCCCAGGAGAAGAGTCATCAAAAGAAAAACTGTGAAATTTTTATACATGGCGTACTCCATAAAAGGTTCTCTGATATACTTCATACAATTCCAACAAGCGCATCATCGACAAAGGACAATGAATGCGCTGACGCTGGTGAGGGTTTTAATTTCCTGCTTATTAATAGTATCAAATCCTGAGGTATATATGGAACCCGATAACGAAACTCCCGAAACGGTCCAGGCCCGACTAGATGTTTTACGCAAAGGTATTGTTAGTGAAGAAAACTCCGTCAATTATTACCAGACCCTTATAGATAAAACCCCTGAAGATGCAGACGCTAATATTGGGATGCGGCGGATGTATCATGACCTGATGCTAGAAGAAGAAAAGCATGTGGAGCGTTTCCGCGTGCTTATTCGGGAATGGGAGCAAAAACTTAAAGAGTTCTAGGTATCGGCTCATACTCTTAGCTGGATTGTCCCCCTCCTCTCCCCTCAAACTGCCTTCATTTGACTCAATTCAGAGCCTAATTGGCACCGTCGCCATTTTCAAGCCCAGGATATCCAATAGGCAAGTTATATAGACATCTTCATATTCTTGACAATATAAAGGGCTTATTTTATTATTGATAACAATTATCATTATTATTCTAGAGGATTCAAGGCTCAGCAGCAAATCATAAATATCAATAATTCTAATGGTTTACCCATCATGCTATCCGCCAAAGCCGAAATGGTCCAAAAATCTGACTTTTTTAAAATTATCCTGATATTTGTTTTGTTTTTAAGTCAGAGTGTTTGGATTCCAACCAATGCACAAGCAACCAATCAGGCAACGATAGATAGAACTAAAAAAATTGTCATGATGCTAAACATCGCCGCAAAGGAATTTGAAGAAGGTGTGGTGGATGGAAAAATTGTTGTTCCGCCGGAATATGAAGAAAGTCAGGTGTTTTTGCAACAGGCCATGGAACGTTTTGAAAAAATCTCTTCTGAAATCACAGACCCACAAAAAGCAGAGAGCCTTAAAAAACAGCTCATCAACATGATGGCTATGGTCAAGGATAAAGTGGATTCACAAATGATGTGGAAGGAAGTCAATAGTATAAATTCAGAGTTACTGGCAACTTTCAATATCGAAATCAATAAAACACCGATTACCCCCGTATCTCTGGGGAACGGTAAAAAAATATTTGAAAATAACTGCTCGGTTTGCCATGGCCTCAAGGGTCATGGGGATGGCCCGATGGCTAGCCAGTTTGATCCCTCCCCTGCCGTTTTATCCAACCCAAAACTGACAGGAGACACAAACACCACCGCTTACGACAATTTCGAAGTGATTAATGTCGGAATTGCTAACACTGCGATGATGGCCTGGGCTGGAGTGCTTTCGGAAACCGAGATTTGGAATGTCACGTATTACCTCAGAACTTTTTCCAATAACAATGTGAAACTGCCACCGGTAAATCTGCAAGTGGCTGCAATGGAGTCATCTGGAGATTTCGCAAGTAGCATGGCCGAACAGGTTGTTAACGAGGTTCGTAAGCTTCTCGAAAAGAGTTTAGCTATTTATAAGTCCGGTCAGGAGGACAACGCGGCAGAAATGGCTTTTGACGCATATCTTGCGTATGAAAAAATTGAGTCCAACCTTATTACCAAGGACAAGAGTCTGGGTGTGAGACTGGAGTCGGCCTTCAGTCGCTACCGTGGCGAGATTAAGCGTAGCGCGCCTTTTGAGCATGTAGAGTCCCTTAACAAGGAAATCCATCTAGACTTGGCAAAAGGTCTGGAACTGCTCAAACGTGAGGTCGGTTTTATGGGAATGTTCTTTCAGTCATTCTCCATCATCGTTCGGGAAGGATTTGAGGCCATTCTCATCATCGCCGCGCTAATTGCGTTTTTAACGAAGTCCCGCAATCAGAGGCGGATAAAAACCATCCATTTTGGCGTTGTGATCGGTATTCTTGCCAGTTTTGCAACAGCCTATGTAATCCATGAAATCCTTCACCTGAGCATGGCCAACCAGGAACTCCTCGAAGGTTGGATCATGTTAGTTGCCGTTGCGGTCTTGTTTTCGGTCAGCTATTGGCTGGTTTCAAAAATTGAAACTAGGAAGTGGCAGGAATACATCAACAGAAAAATGCATGGCGCCCTTTCAAAGGGAAACACTTTTACCCTGGGTGCGGTGGCTTTTATATCTGTTTACCGGGAAGGATTCGAAACCGTTCTTTTTTACAAGGCACTTTATTTGTATGCCGAAGGTACGACCGCAGGAATCATTCCCGGGTTTCTCGCTGGTTGTGTGGTTTTGGCAGGAGTCTTTTATTTGATCAATACTTTGGGTATGAGAATTCCCATTAAATGGTTTTTTGGTTTCACCAGTGTTCTTTTGTATTACATGGCATTCACCTTCATGGGAAAAGGACTTCACGAGTTGCAAATGGGAGAACAGATTCCCATGACTGTCGCGAATTTTCTACCCAGCATTTCCTGGCTTGGCATATATCCCACTTGGGAAACATTCATAGGGCAGGCAGCGTTATTGGGGGCTTTTGTCTTCGCTCTTGTTTACACTTTTATTATTAAAGCTGAATTGGGTGCTACCCAATTGCAAGAGGAAACCTCTCAACTGCAAAATGACATCACCCAGGTACACGATCTGGTGGAACATATATCTCATCATGCCAAGCGTTGTGAAGTATTCCTAAAGGACACTCCGGATCAGGACTTGCAGGAACTCTCAGGCCATTTGAAGGAGATTGATATCAAAATTCACGAACTGTTCGGGCATGTGAAATACGTTGAGAACCAGCTTCAGGATGAATATGAGAAGCTGGCTAAGCAGGCCTTCCAACCCAAACAAAATTAGGCGATCTCTTGAATATTAGCTTTTTCAAAAATACACGCATCATCCACAAATGGGTCGGTCTCCTGATTGCGGTATTCATTCTTATTCTGTCTGTTTCGGGTTTTCTTTTAATGCACCCGGAAGAATTTGGCATAGAACAAGCCCAGGTCAGCGGTAAATACCTGCCGGAAAAGTATTTTCAGGTTTATAACGCTCGGCGCCGCGTCCAGTCACTCGCCACAATCTCCGACCAGATTCTATATGCGGGAACAGACATTGGTGTTTATCGGTCCCTGGATGGAGGAAAAACCTGGCTTCAAATCAATCAGGGATTGTTTGATCTAAACATTAATTCCCTGATGATTAATCCGGAAGAACCCAATACCGTTTATGCCGCAACCAAGAGAGGCATCTTTAAGTCTGAGGATGCCGGAGACACATGGAGTGACTGGTTTGATGAGACAACGGGTTTGACCAATACAAAAATTAATGATCTTGCCCTGCATCCTGATAACACGGATATTCTGTTTGCCGCAACCGATGGGGGCATTTTCCAGTCTTTGGATGCTGGAGAGAGTTGGGAGCCGGTATACACCGATCAACCTGTCCATATTATAAAATTTTCAGCATCGAATCTGAACACCCTGTATGCATCTGGTGAAGGTAGCACCCTTCGCAGTAAAAACAGCGGGCGTGATTGGAGTCCCGTGTGGGGAAATACCCTATCTATCATCAGTGCGCTGATACCCTTAGACACCGACCCAGAGTTTCTCTATTCAGGCTCCGATACCGGTCTGTACAAATCTTTCAATGGCGGCAGGAATTGGGTTGCCGATTCTACCTTTAAGAAGGTGTCCATAAGCGCAATTTTTGTGAGCCCTTCCAACCTGTCACAAATATACGTAGGAAGCGGGGCGAGTTTTTATTCCAGTAAGGATGGTGGCGACTCATGGAGGAACACTTTTTCCTTCACCCAAAAAATAAATGGGAATTCGGGAACTTCGGTTGCTATTACAATTAACGAAATCACCAGTCCGAATGAAAAGTCACTTTATGCAGGCACCTCATCGGGACTTTATTTCTCTGAGGATGCCGGTGAAAACTGGGAAAATATAAATTTAAGTGGTGCGGTCAATCAACTGTCTCCCAATGAAATGAAAATAGATGTTGTGAAACTCGTGACCGAAATTCATACGGGTCGCTTTTTCGGTTCCTATTTTTATCTGCTTGTGGATTTAGCGACTCTGGGGATCGTGTTTCTGACAATATCCGGCTTCCTGATTGCCTATTACCGGGCCAAGGTTAAGAACCGGAAAAAACTAGTGGAGGATATGGCGACTGATCGTGTGATTGAACTCACAGAAACCACCGACGAACTTTCAACCGAGAGTCAGGAAATCCATGACATGATAGAACACATCACCGAACACATTGAAAAATGTCGACGGGTTTATATGGACCAGGAGAAAAAAGAAATCGAAGAAATTGGCCGGCACCTCAACACTCTGGACAAAAAAATGCACCGACTGATGCAACACTTGGGGGAATTGGAAAAGACCCATTAATGAATGTATCGCTTTTCCTTCCCTGAAGAGTGTGGAACAAGGTTCTGATCACGGTTGAGCATATCCATCTTTTTATATTCTTCCCAATTATCTCGGAACAGGTTGAAACCAACATAATCCAGTGCTTGCATGATTTCGAGTTCAGAAACCTTGCCTTCTCCGCCATCCACTTGACAAATCACATCTTCCAACTGTTCGCAAAGACTGGCAAACCGCTCTTCATCTTCAAACATCATAAAGTCTTTCATGAAATCAAAGGTCATACCCCTCTTCCCCCTTTAATTGGAGTGACTCACAACATCTATACTTATATTAGAATAAATTTTGTTCACTGCAAGCATAAATTCTTCAATTTCTTTTTGAATTGCAGAAAACTTCCGGTCTGCCATCCGTCTTACGGAAAATATCGACCCTCCCATTGCCACAGCTGAGGCCCCTGCAGAAAAATAGTCAGGGATATTTTTTGGGCCAATTCCTCCCACAGCCATCAGTTTGATCTGGTCAAAGGGTCCTTTTAGAAGCTTAAAATAATCAGGTCCCATCTGGGAGGCGGGAAAGACCTTTACCATGGTTGCCCCAAAACTCCATGCTTTTTCAATTTCTGTCGGGGTTAAAGCACCAGGGAAATAGGCAAGATTGCTCTTGATACAAAATTTAGCGACCTGCTCATTCGAGTTTGGTGCCACAATAAATTGTGCCCCCGCGTCAGCAGCCTGCTGGGCCGATACATCGGATAAAACCGTTCCAGCCCCTATACAAAAATCCGGAAACAATTCGGCAGCCTTCTTGATAAGAAGAAACGCGCCAGGAGTATTGAGGGTGATTTCCAGAAAACGAAGTCCCCCTGAGTATGCTGCTTCCAGTACACCAGAAAGGGAATTTTCGTCAGCGCCACGTATGATGCCCAATACGGGTTCTTTCTCAAAGAGGGTTAAATCGAATCCTGCCATGATCGACTTAGACGTTGGCTTCTGTAGTCAGCTTTTCGTAGAAACTCAGGTATTCATCCTTCTGCTCTGAATTTCTAACTTTCATTCCCGCACGGGGATGCAAATCCAGAATGCCGGTAATCATGTAGGGAATGGTGTATCCCCATTCAATATTCTTTCGCAAATCTACGAAATCTGATTCCAATACTTCCAAAATTGGTCGGATATCAAGTTTTGGATTTTTCAAAAAGCCCAGTAATAATTCCAGTGGACAGTTACCTGCGGCTCTTCCGATCCCCAAAATGGTTCCATCAAGATAATTGATGTTATTGATGACCGATTCAATCGTATTGGCAAAGGCCAATTGCTGGTTATTATGCGCGTGAATACCGACCTCTCGGGTCGGGAGTGCAGCCTTATATTTTTTGGCAAGATAAGAAATCTGTTCTGAATATAGGGCTCCGAAACTATCAACCAGATAAACGACATCAACAGCACTTTCTTTTTCTATCTGTTCCAGTGCCTCATCCAACTCGCGTTCCCTGGCGTGCGACACCGCCATAATGTTGATAGTGGTTTCATAGCCCTTTTCATTAAGCGTATTGACAATGTCAATGGCCTTATCAATATCCTTGATGTATGAGGCAACCCGCATCATATCCACATGGCTTTCTGATTTTGGAATCAGTTCCTTGGGATCAAACCGTCCTATATCGGCCATAACAGAAATCTTGCAATTTTTCTCGGTATTTCCGATAACGTTTTCCAGATCCTGTTCGGAACAAAATTTCATAGGGCCATATTCACCCCGCTTAAACTGATTCTCGTCTGCCTTATAACCTAGTTCGATGTAGTCGACCCCTGATTTATTGACCGCTTGAAAAACCCTGCGAACAAGGTCATCGCTGAACAAGTGATTGTTCATCAATCCACCATCA
>WASV01092744.1_pt1 | contig 20098 bp, 18 predicted proteins | sample 5698531 | NCBI WGS metagenome assembly WASV01 (sample SAMN11175559, study PRJNA528189) | sponge metagenome | isolation source: marine sponge | host: Myxilla | place: Antarctica: Western Antarctic Peninsula, King George Island | collected 2013-01 | reverse complement strand
TTCGCGTTTGATTGAACTGGCTGGCGAAGTCAATTCAATGATGCCCGATTGGTATGTCGAAAAAGTAGAAGCGTTGCTAAACAAATCCGCACAATCCATAACCAACGCCGCGGTTTTAATTCTCGGCGTGTCGTATAAAAAAAATGTGGACGATATGCGCGAATCTCCAGCATTAAAAATAATCGATTTACTACTCAAAAAAGGCGCGATCGTTACTTACAGTGACCCGCATGTCCCACACATCGGAAAACTACGCGATTATGATTTTAATCTACACAGCGAACCGCTTACCGAAACGATATTGACACGCAGTGATTTGGTTATTATATGCACCGACCACGATCAATTTGACTATACGTTAATTGCCGAAAAAAGTAAATTGTTAGTGGATACACGCAATGCACTGGGGCGTAAAATTGTCGATCAGGAATAAATATTTTAAGCACAGGTTTCCGTAGACTAGTTAGAGTTACGCATACTATATAAAAATAGTGTTTCTTTTCTCGGGAGCAGCACAAGTGCTATTTTGTTTGGGAATTATTTACTTACGCATACGCTGAAAGCGTAGTATAGTCCGCATGCCGTTTGGTATAAATCAGAGGAAATTAATGAAACCACCCACAAAGCAAGACACTAATACTGTCAGCGTGTTTAGTTTTATTGCTCTGTTTTCGACCGAGCGCACCGTATGAGCACCGCGACCACCGCCAGCTTTGAGCGGCTGGCACGCCAATCGATCGATCACCGACCGGCAACGCCAGAATGCATTCTCAAGAAGTGTGATTTTGTGCATTTCCTAAAATCTTTGCCGCCGGATAGCGTTGACTTGATGCTGACAGACCCGCCGTATAACATCAGCAAGAAAACTGGCTTTGCCAGCATTGGACCCAAGAGCGTTGAACGGTTTGCCGTGTCAATGGACTTCGGCGAATGGGATCATGCCGAAATCGACCTTGCTCGCCTTGCTAAACACGCCTATCGTGCTTTACGTAAGGGAGGCACAGCGATTGTGTTCTACGATCTTTGGAAATTAACCACGATAGCAAACGCATTAAGTAACGCGGGCTTTGTTCAGTTGCGTTTAATTGAGTGGGTAAAAACCAACCCTGTGCCGCTCAATAGCAAGCGTAATTACTTGACCAATAGCCGCGAGATAGCGGTGCTGGCAGTCAAAACTAGCAAACCGACTTTCAATAGCGAATACGACAACGGTCAATATCATTATCCAATCCCGAACAATGGGACGCGTTACCATCCGACACAAAAGCCTATTCCCTTGTTCAATGATTTGGTCGCCAAGCATAGCAAGCGCGGCGATTTGGTGATTGACCCATTTGTGGGTAGCGGCACAGCCGCCATCGCCGCGATTAGTCAGGGCAGGACGTTTGCAGGGTGTGATAGGGATGCTGGATACATCGCCATTGCTAAAAAGCGAGTTAGAGATGCCGCCAAGTAAGGCTGACTTATTCCTTGAATTGGCAAAGCCAGACGAGCAAGGCTTTAGCCGCGCCGTGCCGATAAGTGAATTTACAGGTCGTTATACCGGTCTACTTTTCGGTAATGGCGGGAGTTGGGCGCGCGATGATGGCGGCCTTGCCCATCGGTACAATATACGCCGTAACAAAGACGGCGGACGAATTGTATCGGTGGAGTTACAAGGAATGAAAAAGATACCGATACAGAAAACTATAAATGCCGACATCAAAAAACACTACAAAGGCATGCGGTGCGTAGTGCTGGACACCAGCGAAACCGAGTGCGACCACAAGGACGGGCGGCGCGATGACCCACGATTGAATGATCCGAAAAAGCAAACCCTTGACGACTTCCAGCCACTATCCAAAGCAGCAAACAATGCCAAACGGCAACATTGTAAACGATGCCGTGAAACCAATGAGCGGTATGATGCAAAACCCTTTGGCTATCCTGTTTCACAAGTCAAAGGCAATGGCAAATACAATGGAACCTGTGTTGGGTGCTATTGGCACGATCCTATTGAATTTCGGCGGCTCGCATACTCAAGTATATAGATTCTCAAAAAATGGTCGGTGTGAAATACATTTTTTCTCCAGGGGCGACGTACTCCTTATCAATCTCGGGCGGGTGCAGTGCAACATGAGCCCACACACAACTGGCTATAACGATTATTGAGGAAGTCTACTGGAGCAAACTAGCGGCTGCCCAAGGCAACGGCAATTTACAGTCGTCAAAGCCGATTCCGCGACGACTATCGTTGGCACGCCAAAACCACCCGGCAACCACACAGCCAGAACCGGGGATAAATTGACCCATCGCCTGAAAATTAACCGCCAAGCCGGCCACCAGAAGCGAAATAGTTAGAGCATCGGGTAAGAGGAAATCTCGATCTTTATCACATTCTCAGCCGTTCATTTTTCGGATCATATGGCGATTCTTCGACCACTGTTGCCAGATGCTTAGCCCCGAGAATTTCCACTTCCAATTCGGTGCCCGTTTTAGCAAATTCGGGCTGTACTAACCCCAACACCAACGATTTTTTGATACGGAATCCGTAGCCACCGGAAGTTGCGCGGCCAACCAGTTTTTGATCTTTGTAGATCGCTTCAGAACCGTGTGCATCGGCAATGGTTACGCCATGGACTTCAAGCGTGACGAACGCATTTTGGAAACCACGTTTTTGCCAGTCGATGAGAGCCTGTTTACCGATGAAGTCTTCTTCTTTATCGAATCGGACAAATCGGTCCAAACCCGATTCGAGTGCCGCGTATTCGATCGACATTTCACGCGGAATAAGACGATAGGATTTTTCCAAACGCATCGAATTCATCGCACGAATACCAAACGGCTTCACCTCAAACTCGGCACCCGCCGCCATGATTTGGTCGAAAATATAGTTCTGCATTTCAATCGGATGGTGTACTTCAAAACCCAGTTCACCGACGAAGTTGACGCGCAAAACATGCGCCTGCGCGACTCCAATATTGATGAATTTTCCGCTTAACCACTTAAACTGATCTTTTCCAAGGTCGGCATCCGTGAGTTTTTGCAGCAGTGCACGGGATTGGGGACCGGCGATCACCAATACCCCGTATTGTGTGGTGACCTTTTCTAAGTTTATACAATCGCTAGTGGGTTTGTTTTTACACAAATAATCCCAGTCATGGCGTTCCATTGCGCCGGCGGAAACAAGGTAAAATCTGTTCTTGCCGGTTTTATAAATGGTGAATTCGGCACGTACTCCACCGTTCTTCGACAGCATGTGGCATAACCCGACGCGCCCGACCGTCTTCGGGATACGGTTGCAAAACAACCACGCCAGCCAATCCTGTGCGCCGCTCCCGCTGACAATAAACTTAGAAAAAGCGGACATATCGAGCACGCCGACTTTGCTCTGCACATGCAGGCATTCGGTGCTAACAAACGGAAAATAGTTGGGACGCCGAAACGAGTATTTTTCCACGATACGCCCGTCATCGAGTGGCGGCGAGACATTGTTTCCGAGTAGCACATCTCCACTACCGACTCCATCTGCCGGGACTTCATAGCCGGCCGGGCAAAACCAATTCGGGCGTTCCCAACCATAGAGGTGCCCAAAAACCGCCCCCAATGCTTTTAAGCGGTCGTAACATGGCGCCGTTTTGAGCGGAGTCGCCGCCGCACGCTCTTCATCGGGGAAATGGTTGGTAAACACATTGCGGTAGGATTCCTCGTTTTTTCTACGCACATAACCACGTGCGGCATAGGGACCGAAACGACGTGGGTCTACGCCCATCATGTCTACGGTCGGCTCACCGTCGATGATCCACTGTGCCAACTGCCAGCCGGCGCCACCAGCAGCGGTGATACCAAAACTATGCCCTTCGTTGAGCCAGAAATTTTTCAAGCCCCACGCAGGCCCAACAATAGGATTGCCATCTGGCGTGTACGCGATAGCACCGTTGTACACCTGTTTGATACCGACTTCGCCGAATGCCGGAACGCGATTGATGCACGCCTCGATATGCGGCTCAAGGCGTTCTAAATCCCCTTGAAATAACTCGCTTTCACAATCCTCATCGGGCCCATCAACATAGCAACACGGCGCGCTGGGCTCGTAGATGCCAAGAATCAGCCCGCCCGCTTCTTCGCGCAAATAGTAGCCCGCGTCGGATTCTCGCAATACGCCCTGTTCGGGCTCGCCTCTTTCTTTACGCGCGAGGATTTCTGGGTGGGGTTCGGTGACGATGTATTGGTGTTCTACCGGAATGACCGGAATGTCGAGCCCGACCATCGCACCCGTCTTACGCGCGAAATTGCCGCTACACGAAATGACATGCTCACATTCAATCTCACCTTTGTCGGTGGTCACCAGCCAGCCTTCTCGGCGAGATTCAAGGGCGATAACTCGTGTCTGGCGATAAATTTCGGCACCGAGGTTGCGCGCACCGCGAGCTAATGCAGTAGTCAGATCATTGGGTTGGATATAGCCATCTTCCGGGTGTTGAATCGCTCCGACCAAGCCGTCGGTATTGCACATCGGCCAAATGTCACCAACTTGTTGTGGAGTCAGAAAATTAACTTTTACACCAACCGTCTTGCCGACACCACTATAATAGCGATATTCATCCATACGATCTTCGGTGCATGCGAGGCGAATGTTGCTCACTTGTTTGAAGCCGACAGAGAGTCCCGTTTCCCGCTCCAGTTCCTGATAAAAGGCAACCGAGTATTGGTGCAATTTCCCGACAGAATAGCTCATGTTGAACAGCGGTAACAACCCGGCAGCGTGCCAGGTGGAGCCCGAAGTAAGCTCCTTACGCTCGACCAGAACGACATTGTCCCAGCCTTTTTTTGCTAGATGATATAAGGTGCTTACCCCTACGACACCACCACCGATGACGACTGCTTTTACTTGAGATTTCATGAATGTGTATCCATTGCGAGTTTAAGGTTAAATATCCCGCTGCAATTATGGCAGTTTTTCTGCCGAAACAGAAATTATTTGCATAGCTTTTTCTAAAACCAGTGGCAAAATATAACCATCCGAATTATACTGGTTGAAGATCAAGGTATGCCGCGTTTATTCCACACCATGAGTAGCAAAATGTAATATGTATCCGTCTTGGAGCGAGTGTGTTCGCCAATTAAAAACGCATATTTCTGAAACCGAGATAAACAATTGGGTCACGCCTCTACACCCTGTGTGTCGGGGTAACACATTGAAATTGTTGGCTCCCAACCGCTACGCCCTCGACTATGTCAAAAAAAACCTGTTGCCGTCGATAGAACGCATTGTGCTCGAACAGCGTGACGGCATCGATGCTGTTCTCGTTGAAATTGGTGGGCATTTCTCCACCGGCGAAGCAGCCGAGACTATTGTACGGAAGGCACCGACATTGCCTTTGTATAACGGCGACCCGATGGTTTTGGAAAACACTTTTGAAAACCATGTCGAAGGCCAGTCCAATCAAATGGCACGAGCGGCTGCCCGCCAAGTTGGGAACAGCCCGGGCGGCAAAAACAATATGAATCCACTGTTTCTATACGGAGGTGTCGGGCTCGGGAAAACGCATCTCATGCAAGCAGTTGGGCACTTGATGTTGGAGCGGAATGCGGGCATAAAAGTGTTGTTTGTTCGGGCCGAAACTTTTGTCAGTCGGATGATCGCTGCAATTAATAATAATACGATGAGTGCTTTTAAACAACACTATCGCACCCAAGATGCCTTGCTGATCGATGATATCCACTTCCTCTCTGGCAAAATCCGATCACAAGAAGAATTTTTTCATACCTTCAATACATTGTTTGAAGACTATCGGCAAATCATCATGACGAGTGATTGCTACCCTCGTGAAATGAAAAAGATAGATATGCGCTTGATTTCACGTTTTGGGGCGGGGATGGCTGTCCGCATCGATCCCCCAGATCTGGAGACTCGGATCGTTATCTTGAAAAAAAAGGTGCTGACACAAAACATTCATCTTCCTGACGATGTCGCATTTTTCATTGCCAGTGTCGTTAGTTCGAATGTTCGTGAGTTACAAGGAGCACTGCATACCGTGATTGCCAAGAGCCGGTTCATCGGGCAGCCGATCGATATCGATATTGCTCGGGAAGCTTTGCGCGATCTATTGATGCACCGTGAAAAACAAATGAGCATCGAAAACATCCAAATTAAAGTAGCGGAATACTTTAATTTACGAGTTCACGACTTGCTCTCAAAAAAGCGCACCAGGCATATTGCCCGCCCTCGTCAATTGGCGATGTATTTCACTAAAGAGTTTACAGATTTGAGTCTCCCACAAATCGGGGACCGTTTCGGAGGCCGTGATCACACCACCGTATTGCATGCTTGTCGGCGCATCGCTGATATGCAAAAAACGGATCTTAAATTGAAGGAAGACTTTATCAACCTTCAGCGAATCCTAGAGGTCTAAAGAAGTGAATTCTTTGTGTATAACTGGTGGATAAAAACTAGTTAACAAACCATGGCAAAATAATCCACAAACTAATCACTCTTTTTACAAAAACTATACATAACATTATTTACCTGATTCATACTATAAAATGTAACAAATTCAAGTACATCTGAAAGTTATTCACAATAACCCTATCACTTAACTACTACTACTATTTAATTCATGAATATTAAAATTAATAGAGAAAAAATTTTACCAACGCTAAGTTTAATCAACAATGTTATTGAAAAGAGGCAAACATTACCGATATTAGCCAACTTACTGCTCAACTTGACGGATGGAGATTTGACCATTACCGGAACAGATTTTGAAGTCGAAATCACGGAAAAAATCAGGAAGGTCGAAGGCGATAATCAATCGTTTACGATATCGTCGCAAAACCTTCTCAGTATTGTTCGAATGCTTCCGGAGAACGCCGATATAACAATATCGTTCGTCAAAGATTCTGCCATCATTGAGTCTGGGAAAGTTAGGTATAAATTAAAAACCCTTCCGCATGAACAATTTCCGCGGATCGATACGATGAATTGGGAGGAACGATTTGAGGTAGATAAAAGCGAGCTTAAACACCTATTAAAGAAAACAGCCTTTTCAATGGCGGTACAAGACCCTCGGTATTATCTCAATGGGGTGTTAATCAAACTCGAAGGAACGCAAATGCGGGCAATCGCTACAAACGGCCATCGCCTGGCGCAAACCGACATCGATATTGGAATAAAGTTATCTAGCGATCGAGAACTTATTATTCCACGAAAAGCGGTCCAGGAAATTATTCGGTTTATCGATCGAGATAATGGCGCAAATGATGACCCCGAAAATGATGGTGACACTAAAATCACCTTTGAAATCAACCAAAATCATGTGCGGTTGTCTTGTGCAGAATCTTTTTTCATAACCAAGCTTATCGATGGGAAATTCCCGGAATTCAATAATATCCTGACCAAAGAATACGATTCCGTCATCCAAGTTGACCGTTCCAATTTTCTCAAAACACTCAACCGAGTTGCAATATTAACGCTCACCAGCGATCAACATAAAGGGGTGAAAATGAACCTTCAGGATTCGATCCTGCGCTTGTCAGTCAGTGCGCCAACCGGCGAGGAAGCGACCGAGGAAATGGAGGTTGACTATCAGGGAGAAGCCCTTGAAATCGGGTATAATGTCAGTTATCTAATCGATGTTGCTCAAAATGGGCAAAGTGAAACACTCGATCTACATATTCCACACGATGGTGAAGGATGTATCATCAAAGAACATGGAAACGACAGTACGGTTTGGCTCATTATGCCGCTTCGGCTTTGAGGTGTGTGGGCATCTATCTTACCGGATAACTTGGTCAGCAAAAATGCACAATGTTCCATGTGGAACATCGATAAAATCTCATCAGAACGAGTGAATCATCTTGTCCGATATTTAGCCGTACCGACGTAGATAACCATTAAACAACTGTTTTATCACGGAAACCCATGGCGGACCTCAAACCAACTTCAACCGATTACGATTCGAGTAACATTAAAGTCCTCAAAGGGCTGGATGCCGTGCGTAAGCGGCCCGGAATGTACATCGGCGATACCGATGATGGAACCGGCTTACATCACATGGTGTTCGAAGTCGTTGATAACGCAATTGACGAAGTGCTTGTCGGCTATTGTGATTATATCCAGGTCATCATCGGTGCCGATGAGTCGATATCAGTTGTTGATAACGGGCGAGGGATCCCAACCGGCATCCTAGAAGATGAGGGCGGTAAGAGTGCCGCGGAAGTTATCATGACGGTACTGCACGCCGGTGGTAAATTTGACCAGGACTCGTATAAAGTTTCCGGTGGTTTGCATGGCGTTGGTGTATCGGTTGTCAATGCGCTATCCGAGTGGGTGATGCTTGAAATCTATCGAGATGGCAAGATTCACCGACAAAAATACCGCAATGGCAAACCAGAAGCACCACTTTACCTTGCTGGGGAAACCGATCGAACCGGCACAACGGTCACCTTTCTGGCCGATCAGAATGTTTTCAGCACGGTCCGGTTTCATTACGATATGCTTGCTAAGCGTTTGCGCGAGCTGTCGTTTCTCAATGCCAATGCACGCATTAGTTTGGTGGATGAGCGTACCGATCAGCGGGATCTTTTTGAATACAAAGGCGGCATTGCTGAGTTTGTTGGTTATCTCAGTCAGAAAAAAAAACCGCTACACCCTACTGTATTTAATATGGCAAGTGAAAAATCGAATGTTCACGTGGAACTTGCGATGCAATGGAATGATTCTTATCAGGAAAACACCTTCTGTTACACCAACAATATACCGCAAGCCGACGGCGGTTCTCATCTAGCAGGTTTGCGTGCCGCCATGACGCGCACGTTGAACGGTTATATCAATCAGCAGGGCTTTGCAAAAAAAGAAAAAGTTAGTTTGAGTGGAGACGATTGCCGTGAGGGATTAATCGCGGTGTTATCGATAAAGTTGCCGGATCCAAAATTCTCCTCACAAACTAAAGATAAGTTGGTGTCCTCGGATGTAAAAGGCGTGGTTGAGTCGCTGGTGTCCGAACACTTAGGAAATTTTTTAATGGAGAACCCAAGAGAAGCGAAAACAATATCGTACCGCATTGTTGAAGCCGCTCATGCACGGGAAGCGGCGCGCAAAGCACGGGATATGACCCGCCGCAAAAATGCGCTCGACTTGGGAGGCTTGCCCGGCAAACTATCGGATTGTCAGGAGAAAGATCCGGCACTATGCGAAATCTATCTGGTCGAAGGAGATTCGGCTGGTGGCAGTGCTAAACAAGCGCGCGATCGACGATTTCAAGCTATTTTGCCGCTCAAGGGGAAAATACTCAATGTTGAAAAGGCACGCCTTGATAAAATGTTATCGTCCGATGAAATCATCACGTTGATCACCGCCCTGGGTACCGGTATCGGTAAAGACGATTTCGATATCAGTAAACTGCGGTATCACCGTATTATCATTATGACGGATGCCGATGTGGACGGTTCACACATTCGCACGTTGCTATTGACATTTTTTTTCCGACAGATGTTGGAGATTCTTAAACGTGGGTATATTTATATCGCGCAACCGCCGCTATATAAAATCACCGCCAAAAAACAAGAAAAATATGTCAAAGATGATATTGAAATGAACCGCTATTTGATCGAACAAGCGACCCAATACGCTAAAATCAGGTTGCACGGCGGTAGTATTCTTGAAGCCGATAATCTTCAGAAAATGGTGACCGACTATCAAACCACCCAAGTTACCATCGATCAGCTGGCGCAACGATACCAGCAAGAAATATTGGATGCGTTATTGACGATTGAGCCGGTGGTTCCTCTCGATCTGGAATCCAGCGTAGCACGCGACCGAATTGCTGGGCAACTTGAAAAAACGCTGGAACGCGCAGCCACTGATTTTTGCCGCTATTCGGTTATTCCTCAAGATGGTGGACTGCTGATCATCAATCATCAATATGGTGTGGAGGAAAAAGTTCTGCTTGGGAAAATTTTCTTCAGTAGCCCAGAATATCATCGCTTAATTGCATGGTCGGCAAAGCAACAAGAGTTGGAAGTCGGGGCGATGACTGCAATCTGGGGCGAGGCAGAAATGGAGTTTAATCGTTTTTCCGAAGCAGTGGCATGGATTCTTTCGCGGGTAAAAAAGGGAATCAACATCCAGCGTTATAAAGGGCTTGGTGAAATGAATCCAGAACAACTTTGGGAAACCACCATGGATCCGAAAGATCGTCGATTATTGAAAGTCACCATCGAAGATATTGCTAAAATTGATGAGGTTTTCACCACATTGATGGGCGATCAAGTGGAGCCCAGACGAGAATTTATCGAGAATAATGCCTTTGCGGTATCCAACTTGGATGTTTGATCGACGCCACTTGATTGATTATCCAAAACCACTCTTCGGCTCGGTGAATATGCGTTCGATCATTGGGATGAAATAAGCAAGCGGTTTGGATCGATAATCGGGGTCAAAGCAGTTTTGGTCGTATTTTTCACAGAAGTTGACGCAGTCTTGATACCATGGATGATCGTGATATCGATCGCGTGCATGGCGATCGCCACCGAGGTGGTGGGCGTAATAATACTGCTGGAACAATCCATGGTGTTTGATAATCCAATAGATACGGTCGGAGACATATGGGCGTAATATTGTCGCCGCCATTTCGCTGTGTGCACATGGTGCCAATTGATCACCGATATCGTGCAACAATGCCCCGGCCACCATCTCTTCCGATTCCCCAGCGGTTTCTGCACGCGTCGCGGATTGGAGTGAATGCTCCAAGCGGGTGACACGGTACCCGGGGAGCGAATGGTTTAATTGTTCTAGTGCTACAATCAAACGCTCTGGTAATGTGCGAATATGTGCTTTCTCGTATTGCTGTAAAAGAACATATTCTTCGGCGGTGCCTTCAGCCATTTTTGTAAAACGAACGGTTTTCATTTTATAAGATTTCCAGGACATTTTCTGGCGGCCGACCGACCGCTGCTTGGTCACCGTTGACCACGATAGGACGTTGTAATAATCGTGGATTGGTCGCGACGATATCGATCAAGGTGCTTTCAGACAACGACTGATTGTCCAGCGAAAGTTCGCGATAAATTGGCTCACTGCTACGAATGATATCGCGTATGGTTCCCCCAAGCATGTTGATTATCGAGCGCAAAGTGTTTGGGTCTGGTGGGTTTTCAAGGTAATTTACGATCTCCGGCTGAAAGCCGTGATTGAGCAACAATGCTAACGTCGCCCTAGATTTAGAGCACCGCGCGTTATGGTAGATAATCATGATGTGCTGCTCATCTCATGCGGTAGTGGCATATGGCATTGCCAACAGATATCGAAGGTAGCCGGATTGCGCTCGCTACAAGTGTTGCAGGTTTTATGACGGTTTGACAATTCGCACTGCTCAAACTCTACAATGCACAGTTTCGCTTTATCTAAATCTCCGTCGCGCTGGGCCCATACTTCTGGGTAGGTCGCAGGAAGATCGCCGAAACCGGCCATTGAGTTTTCATTAAAAAGCAGGCACGGTACCCCAGCGTGGTTCAACATATCCATCACCAAGCGACCGTCAATCAAAGATTCTGCGGTATAAACTAGTTTCATTCAATTTCGAGACGAACAAATTTCACATTTCTATGTAACTATGCCCCGTTTTCAGGGCTGCGATGGCTATTGCCGGATACATTCATTTCGACCAACTATACGGGAAAGCAGTACTACACCATTCCAGCATTTACATCCGCTGATTCGTTTTCACTCTATCGCATACGCATAGAACACTCAACAAACATGCCTTTATAGTATAATCAATTTTTATGCAACACAACAAAAACAATGCCCACCCATAACACCCCCCCGCTAAAAACCGTGCTCGCCTACTCCGGTGGGCTCGATACATCAGTTATTTTGAAGTGGTTGCAGCAAGAACGCAACAGTGAAGTTGTCACGTTCACCGCCGATATCGGTCAGGGAGAGGAGGTCGAAAGTGTCCGTGCAAAAGCGTCCGCATGCGGGGTCAGCGAGATTTACATCAAAGATTTGACGGCCGAATTTGCGCGTGATTTTGTCTTCCCAATGTTGCGTGCAAATACTTTGTATGAAGGCGAATATCAACTCGGTACCGCCATCGCGCGACCGCTGATTGCAAAATACTTGGTGGAAATCGCGGAAAAAACTGGTGCGCATGCGATTTCCCATGGTGCCACCGGCAAGGGGAATGATCAGGTTCGTTTTGAATTGAGCGCGTATGCAATCAACCCGGATATCAACATCATTGCGCCGTGGCGCGAATGGGATTTGCACGCCCGCCAAGATTTGATGCAATACGCGCTCAAGCATGGCATTGAGGTCGAGCAAAAAAAAGGCGGCGGTGCACCATACTCAACGGATGCTAACTTGTTGCACATTTCTTATGAAGGCGGGGAACTAGAAGATCCATGGCATCAGCCGCCCGCCGACATGTGGCGATGGAGCACGGACCCGCAGGATGCGCCAGATGCTCCTGTGGAAATAACACTGACGTTCAACGGCGGAGATGCATGCGTGCTGGACAATGTCGCACACTCGCCGGCGGAGATGATGGTGGCGCTCAATGCGCTTGGCTCGCGGCACGGCATCGGTCGGATTGACATTGTCGAAAATCGCTATGTCGGTATGAAAAGCCGCGGTTGTTATGAAACTCCAGGCGGGGCGATTTTGCTCAAAGCACATCGCGCCATCGAATCGCTGACGCTCGACCGGGAAGTCGCGCATCTCAAAGACGAACTGATGCCACGTTATGCCCAACTAATTTACAATGGTTATTGGTTCAGCCCCGAACGGAAAATAGTGCAACTAATGATCGATGAGTCGCAGTCGGTGGTCAACGGTGACGTGCGGTTACGGCTTTACAAAGGTAATATCGAGGTATTGGGTCGCCGTTCTGCTGAGAACTCATTATTTGACGAAAAAATAGCCACCTTCGAACACGACGGAGGGGTATATCAGCAAGATCAGGCGACCGGTTTTATCGCGCTCAATGCGCTACGCTTACGGCTAGCCGCGCGCCAAGTGCGTAAAAGTTGACATGCAGAAGCCACCTACCCTATCGGTGGTGGTGCCGCTGTATAACGAAGGCGAAGCGGTCAACGCACTTGTCAGTCATCTGTTGCAACTACCAGGCGTGTCAGAAGTCGTGTTGGCAGATGCCAGCGATGACCCGGCATCGTGTGCGACGTTGACCGCGTTGGAATCTAAGTTAGGAAAAGACTCGCGCATCCGCGTTTTGAAATGCTCAATTCCGAATCGCGCTGCTCAAATGAATGCCGGTGCTGCCCGTTGCCTCGGCAAAGTGCTCCTATTTTTACACAGTGATACGCGCTTGCCGGAGACGGCCGCAGAATGCATATCGTCACACATCGCCCGCGGGCATGTTTGGGGTTGGTTCAACGTCCGACTTGATGGAAGCGAGTGGGTGTATCGTCTAATCGAGCGGATGATCAACATTCGCTCGCGCTTATGTTGTATCGCAACCGGCGATCAAGCGATATTTGTTCGGCGGAGCGAGTTTATACGGCAGCGTGGTTTTGCTGAAATTGCGTTGATGGAGGATGTCGAATTCTCGTGTCGTTTGCGGCTTGCAGAACGGCCCAGGCAGATTACTGATCCGGTACTAACTTCAGCTCGGCGGTGGCAAAAAAGTGGTGTTGTGCGTACCATCCTGCTAATGTGGAAGCTCCGTTTCTTGTACTGGCTGGGTAGCAATCCCGAACAGTTGGCGAAAGATTATTATCATATACGTTGAATGTTGAATACTAACTATCTTTCTCAATCACGGATGATTTTGGCCAGGCAATAATAATCGCGTGCACCAATGTCGCCAGAGGAATCGCGAAAAACACCCCCCATACTCCCCAGAGCCCTCCGAAGAATAAAACTGCGACGACAATCGCTACCGGATGGATGTTAACCGCTTCGGAAAACAATAGCGGTACGAGCAAGTTGCCGTCGAGCCCCTGAATAATTAAATAAATGGTGATAACATAGATAAAATCGTTGGTCCACCCCCACTGAAACCATGCGATCAACAGCACTGGAATGGTCACGACTGCCGCACCGACATAAGGAATGAGTACCGACAAACCAACCAGCACTGCAAGCAACATGGAAAACTGCAAACCAAAATGCGAAAAGCAAAGATAGGAGAAAAACCAGACGATCAAAATTTCCCAGAACTTGCCACGGATGTAGTTGCTGACTTGCAAGTCGACTTCGCGCCAAATTTGAACCGCCAGTTGTTGGTCCTGCGGCAGAACCCCGGTGAACCAGATAAGAATTCGCTTTTTGTCGTGTAGGAAAAAAAAGACCAATAGTGGTACCAGTATCAGGTAAATCAGAACAATGATGACACTGGCGGCATGAGACAACGAAGTGGTTACCAAGTTTTGCCCGATCGCATTCAATTGAGCACGCATGCTATCGATGATGTCGCGGATGATTTCTTCTACTTGATTGACCGAGAACCACTCCGGATACTTTTCTGGTAATGCCAGCACTGCTGTTTGCCCGCTGGCGAGGATATCGGGGATTTGTGCCACCACTTGGGTCAATTGCTTATACAGAATCGGTAGCAAGCCAAGTACCACCAGCACCAAAAAGAGCATAAAAGCGAGAAAGACCAACCACACCGCCAGCGTCCGTGACATCTTCGCCTGTGTCAATTTACCGATCAATCCTTCGAGCAGGTATGCGATGACGATGGCCGCTAGCACCGGCGTAAGTATGCCACCTGCATACATGATGACCAAGAACAAACCCAACAGAACGATCGTAAGCGAGACCACCTGCGGGTTGGCAATTTGCCGTTTAAACCAAAAAGCAATTTTTTCCATAAATGAAAGTTATAATAGTTTTGTGGCTAGACAGCTAAGTTTTCGGGATAATTTCAACGCAATGCGTAATTTTTGCTGTTTTTTCTAGGATGCGAGTCACCGAGCAATACTTTTGCATAGAAAGATCAACTGCACGCACGGCTTTATTGTGTTCAATGCTTGCGTTATGTATCAAATAGCGGACATGAATCCGCGAAAATAGGCTAGGAATCGAATCAGTGCGCACCGCTTCGATTTCAATTTCAATATCACCAGGGTGCACCGGCTGACGACTTTTTTTTAGCATTGCCAGCACATCGATACCGCTACATCCGCCGAGCCCCATTAACACCATTTCCATCGGCCGTGCTCCCAAGCCATCGCCGCCAATTTTGGCGTCGGCAGACATCACCCCACGATGCCCACCGTCAGTCATCGCTTCAAAGCTCATGTTATGCACATTTTGCAGTCTAATTTTCATACATAGCGACCTCTTTTTCCTATCATACCCCAAACAACGTTTTTAGTTGCATGCCCGGGTCGGGTGCGCGCATCAGCGATTCGCCAATCAGGAAGGCGTGCACCGAATGTTGCTCCATCAGCACGATATCCTCGCGGCATTTTAGACCGCTTTCAGTGACCACAATCCGATTTTTGGGGATAGAATCTAACAATTGTAGGGTGGTATTCAAATCCGTTTCAAAGGTCTGGAGGTTGCGGTTATTAATGCCGATCAAACATCCCGGTACCGCCAGCGCGCGCGCCAATTCATCAGCGTTGTGGACTTCGATTAATACATCCATATCCAGTGCATGTGCAAGTTCTGCCAACTCAAAGAGTGCAGGGTCGCCAAGCGCGGCGACAATCAGCAATATCGCATCGGCACCAATCAGGCGCGCCTCGTAAACTTGATAGGAGTCGATGGTAAAATCTTTACGCAACACGGGTAGTGTGCATGCAGCACGTGCTTCGCCAATATTCCGGTCATCGCCTTGAAAATAGTGACGGTCGGTGAGTACCGACAAACAAGTTGCGCCATTTTCGGCGTATTGTTTGGCGATCGTAGCGGGGTCAAAATCGGCACGAATAATTCCCGCGCTCGGCGATGCTTTTTTGATCTCAGCGATGATTGCCGGGCGGGTTTCAGCCCATGCATTTTCGATCGCAGCGAGGAAGCCTCGTGGTGGCGATAAGTTGTCGATGGCTGCACGTACTTCTACTAGCGGCCGCGCGGCCGCACGGGATACAACTTCTTCGGCTTTCGTGGCAAGAATTTTTTCCAGGAATCCGTTCAACGTGTCGTCCCGATTTGGGTATCCACAAAATTTTTCAGTAACGCATGCCCGTGTTCGGACAAAATAGATTCGGGATGAAACTGCACCCCCTCGACCGCCAATTCGCGGTGGCGAATCGCCATAATTTCTCCATCTTCGGCACGCGCAGTCACCTCCAAGCAATCCGGCAATGCCGTCACCACCAGCGAATGGTACCGTGTCGCACGGAATGGGGAGGGCAACCCGCGAAATATTCCACTGGAATTGTGGTGAATCAGCGAAGTTTTGCCATGCATGAGTTGCTTGGCGTGTATGACGCGCCCACCGAAGGCTTGCCCGATGCATTGATGTCCAAGGCAAACGCCTAAAATCGGAATGTGTTTGGCGAATCGCAACACCACGTCGACCGAGATACCCGCTTCATTCGGGGTACATGGACCTGGCGAGATAATCAAGCGTTTGGGGGACAGTTGCTCAAGGTCGACGGCTCGTTGCTGGTCGTTGCGAACCACCGTGACCGCCTGCCCCAGTTCGCCAAGATACTGCACCAAGTTATAGGTGAACGAATCATAGTTGTCGATCAACACAAGCATCGTTATCCCCCAGTATCCGATGGATGATGTAACCCGGATTGTGCCATCGATATCGCTCGAAAAACCGCGCGCCCTTTATTCATCGTTTCTTCCCATTCATTCGCCGGCTTCGAATCGGCGACTATGCCAGCACCGACTTGAACATGTACGGTATTATTTTTAAAGAGTGCGGTGCGGATCGCAATCGCGGTATCCATATTGCCGTTCCAACCGATATAACCGATAGCCCCTGAATAAATGCCACGCTTATCTGGCTCGAGTTCTTCGATAATTTCCATTGCTCGTACTTTTGGTGCCCCCGATAACGTACCCGCTGGGAAAGTGGCTTTCAGTACATCGATAGCATCCAAATCATCCGCGAGTTGCCCGCGCACATTGGAAACAATATGCATAACATGCGAATACTTTTCGATGATCATTTGCTCGCTGACCGATACGCTGCCGATGCGCGCAACCCGGCCAACATCGTTGCGCCCAAGGTCAATCAGCATGACATGCTCGGCGACTTCTTTGGGGTCGGACAGTAACTCGGCAGCCAACGCTTCATCCTGCTGGACATCCTTGCCGCGGCGGCGGGTACCGGCAATCGGGCGCACCGTGACATCGTCCCCTTCCAAGCGCACCATAATTTCTGGCGAAGCACCGGCAATTTGGAAATCGCCAAGATCAAGGTAATACATATACGGCGACGGATTCAACGTCCGAAGTGCACGGTATACATCCAGTGGGGCAGCAGTAAATGGCAACGATAAGCGCTGAGAAAGAGCGACCTGATAGACATCTCCCTCGTAGATATAGTCGCGGCATTTCTCCACCGCCGCCTCAAACGCTGCCCGTGGGAACGATGATTGAAAGTCGGACTCATGGACTTGGTTGCCATCGGTTGCGCTATGTGGCGGAGGTGAAGCCGGCGTGTTTGCAAGTTGTGTGCGCAACGTTTGCAATCGCTGCCTGCCGATTTCCCAGCTATCGGGTTGCCCGGGGTCGGCATGCACGATGATGAACAAACGCCCAGATAAATTATCGAACACCACCACCTCATCCGAGACCAGCAACACAATATCGGGCGCATCGATCGGATCGGTCACCGCGTTGGCACCTAAATGGGGCTCAATGTAGCGCACCGTATCGTAGCCAAAAAAGCCAACCAATCCTCCGCTGAAACGCGAGATGCCGGAAATTTCTGGCACGCGATGCGCTTGCATGAAGCGGCGAATTTGATCCAGTGGGTTATCGCAGGATTGTTCGATCTCAATTTCTTCGCCATGGATGACTCGAAACTGATCGCCGCGGACTTCGATGCGCCGACGGCATGGCAAGCCGATCATTGAATATCGCCCCCATTTTTCCCCGCCCTGCACCGACTCGAGCAGGTAACTGTATGGCATTGCAGCCAGTTTTAGATAGATGCTAAGCGGCGTTTCCAAATCCGCCAGCACCTCGCTTACCAAGGGAATTCGGTTGTAGCCACATTCGGCGTAGTAGTTAAATTCTTCTTGAGTCAACATCGGAAATGCTTACCAAAGGCGGTGGAGACGAGCGTGCCATCTTTATGCACTTGGCACTCGATCATTATTTGATGCCGCTAGCCGTGCACGCATCGCGGCAATCACCTTGTCGTAACGATGATTATCGTCGCCGACGCCGGCACCAAAAATTGCACTACCAGCGACGAAAGTATCGGCACCGGCGCGCGCGACCGCAGCAATGTTATCGACATTCACGCCGCCATCGACCTCCAAGCGGATATCGTTGCCACTCGCATCGATGATACGCCGAGCAGTACCCAACTTTGCGAGTGTGCTCTCGATAAACGTTTGCCCACCGAAACCAGGATTGACCGACATGAGTAGCACCATATCGACCAGCTCGATGACATGATTCAGCACATCCAACGGCGTTGCCGGATTGAAGACCAATCCAGATTTACAACCGAGCTCGCGAATGAGCCGCAATGAGCGGTCGATATGTTCGCAGGCTTCGGGGTGAAAAGAGATGTAACTTGCGCCCGCGGCAGCAAAATCGGGAATAATTCGATCGACCGGTTTGACCATCAGATGTACATCGATGGGTGCAGTGATACCGTGTCGATGCAACGCTGCACAGACCAGCGGCCCGACCGTCAGGTTTGGTACATAATGATTATCCATCACATCGAAATGGATCATATCGGCACCCGATGCGAGCACACGATCGGATTCCTCGCCCAAACACGCAAGGTCGGCGGCAAGAATCGACGGGGCGATCAGATAATCAGCCATAGCAGTCGGCAATTAAATTGATAAATATATGCGATTGTACACCGCCACGCGGGACATATCGCAATTATGGCAAATCTTTACGCGGCAACCGCGTTAGCAAACTCGAGGTATCGTAGCGGTTACCGCCGGCCGCTTGTATCTCAGCATAATAGCCATCTATCATTTTGCTGAGCGGCAGATCAGAGCCGTTACGTTTGGCTTCTTCGAAGCAAAGATCAAGGTCTTTACGCATCCAATCGACTGCAAAACCGAATTCAAATTCATTGTCAATCATGGTCTTGTGTCGATTGACCATTTGCCACGACTGCGCCGCGCCTTTGGAGATCACCTCGAACACGAGCGGCGCATCGAGCCCGGCATTGATCGCAAACGCAACCGCTTCGGACAACCCTTGCACCACGCCGGCAACACAAATTTGATTGACCATCTTGGTCAATTGCCCAGCGCCTGAAGCCCCCATTAAAGTAACCGCCTGCGCGAAACAGTTGATAAGCGGTTTAGCGCGTTCAAACACTGCCTGCTCGCCGCCGACCATCACCGTCAAAATTCCACCCTCCGCCCCGGATTCTCCGCCGGACACGGGGGCATCCAAAAACGCAAATCCAGCCGCCCGCGCGATCGTTTCAAGTTCCCGCGCAACATTCGCCGATGCGGTTGTATGGTCAACAAACACTGTCCCCTTCGCCATCCGCGCGAATGCGCCGTCGGCACTGGTCGTAATGGCGCGCAAATCATCGTCATTGCCGACGCATGCAAAGACAAAATCCGCACCCTGAGTGGCTTCCGCCGGTGTCGTGGCGAGCGTGCCGCCGTATTGTTCCACCCATTTCTCGGCTTTGGCGGTTGTACGGTTATAGACGCAAACGTCATGCCCGCCGCTCGCAAGATGCCCGGCCATGGGGTAGCCCATTACGCCGAGGCCGATAAACGCGACTTTGTGTTTGAGGGGTGATTGCATTAAAGTTGATGGCATTGAGCGGATAGATTAAACAGTTTCAAGGATACGGATAATAATATCGGTAGTATAAGCCTTCTCGCTATTATTGGCGACTATAACTAAACTATTGACACTATTGACACAGTCCTGGTTCCCACGCTCCCGCGTAGGAACGAGAAATATTCACCTATCGGACTTGATCCGATATCCAGTGCCGTTAAAATTATAATCAAC
>WASV01017309.1_pt1 | contig 20183 bp, 17 predicted proteins | sample 5698531 | NCBI WGS metagenome assembly WASV01 (sample SAMN11175559, study PRJNA528189) | sponge metagenome | isolation source: marine sponge | host: Myxilla | place: Antarctica: Western Antarctic Peninsula, King George Island | collected 2013-01 | reverse complement strand
TCATAGATTACCGCCCCTATTTGAATTTGAAATCAAAAATTGTCTGGTATCAACCAAGCAGGCTTGCGCAGGGTCGCCTCAACTACACCAATAATTATGACATTATTGCGTATTTCATCAAGGGGAAAAAAGCAAAGCGTTACAATCTTGATGAAATCAGAGTGCCGCAATTAGTTGAATTGGAACACCGATTGCGTTGTGAAAAAGTCCCTTCGGTTACCGCCGGGCGGTACGGCAAAACCAAATTTAACGATAAAGGAAAAAATCCTGGAGATGTGTGGGGCGATATTAAACAACTCACTTACAAATCCAAAGAGTTGGCATCACGGACGGTGTTAAACACTATTCAAAAACCTGAAAAATTAATTAAGCGACTCGTTCTAGCAAGTTCCTCTGCGGGTGATTTGGTGCTTGACCCGTTCGCTGGTGTTGGCACATGTCCGGCGGTGTGCAAGAAAACCGGGCGCGATTTTTTGGCATTTGAGATACAGCCAGCGTTGGTTGAACTGGCGCAACAGCGGCTTAATAAAATTGACGCAGGCATAGATGAAAGCTGGGACACAGACAGGAACACGGGAAAGAACACCGATCAGCAAGTTTTGGTGTTTTCCGATGGCGCATAAAGTTTACCGGAAAATTATTGCCTTGGTTATAAAAGCCGCCGATCTGGCACGGACGGTTGGCATCCAAAATTTACTGCAAGCGGGTTTAGTCAAAGAGATAATTATCACCGACATCCTTGAATATAAATTAATTACCAGCAAAAGGGGCGCCTACGCTCGCCATCCCAACAAGCATTCTGATGCATAATGAATACCTTTCTTGCAAAGAAGGTGGCGCTAGTCAATTGGACAGAATGTTCAAAGAACCTAACGATAAGCGTCAGGAATCATTAAATCGTATTTGGCGTAATCGTAAAATCTATTGTGCTATTTTCTACCAAGCAAACCAAACAAGGGTAAAATAATCTACGAAATTGAGCGTAAAATTATGGCGCAAGAAACAGTACATCAATTGGATAAAAATCGTAATGCTATCGCCCATGTTGGTTTTTCTGAAAATTAGGCTAATAAAAATGCAAAAATCGTGTATAAAGACCCAAAAAGTTAGTCATCAACTATAGCGGCTGGCACAGATAGCCACAACTTTCTGCAACAATACCACGCACCCACGCAAGTAATATCAGGCAATTAAACATGAACCGTTATTCCATTTTCAGCCTCGTCCGTAATGCGCTGAATTATCATCAAGATTGGCAGCCGGCCTGGCGGAGTCCGCAGCCGCGGAAGGAATACGATGTGGTGATCGTTGGTGGTGGTGGGCATGGATTGGCGACGGCGTATTATTTAGCGAAGGAATGTGGCATATCTAACGTTGCAGTGTTGGAAAAAAACTGGTTGGGAGGCGGCAACACCGGGCGCAATACGACGATTGTGCGGTCTAATTATTTGTGGGATGAATCGGCGAATGTGTATGAGCATGCGATGAAATTGTGGGAGTCGTTGAGTCGAGAATTAAATTATAATGTGATGTTTTCTCAACGTGGATTGTTGCACCTTGCGCACAATGTACATGACATGCAAGAAATCGGTCGGCGCGGCAATGCGATTCATTTGAATGGGATTGATTCGGAATTTCTAAACCCGGCGCAAGTTGCGAAAATGGTGCCATTCATTAATCTTAATTGCCGCTACCCGGTCATGGGTGCGTTGTTGCAACGGCGCGGTGGCACGGCGCGACACGATGCAGTCGCATGGGGATACGCGCGCGCGGCGGATAATCTCGGCGTGGACATCATCCAAAACTGCGAAGTTACCGGATTCAAAATCGTGAATAATAAAGTGACCGGCGTGGAAACCAATCGCGGTTTTATCGGCGCGAAAAAAGTTGGCTGCGTGGTCGCCGGGCACTGCAGCGTGTTGGCGGAAATGGCCGGGTTCCGCTTGCCGGTGGAATCTTATCCGCTGCAAGCGTTGGTTTCCGAGCCCATCAAACCGGTGCTGGATTGCGTGGTAATGTCCGGCAGCGTGCACGCTTATATCAGCCAATCCGACAAGGGCGAGCTGGTCATCGGCGCTGGCTCCGATACCTATAATTCCTATTCCTCACGCGGCGGTTTTGATTGCATAGAACACACCGTCGGACCGGTCATTGAACTTTATCCGATATTTTCCCGATTGAAAATGTTGCGCCAATGGGGTGGAATCGTTGATGTAACGGTGGATCGTTCGCCATTGATTTCTAAAACGCCGGTGGAAAATTTATTATTCAACTGCGGTTGGGGAACCGGCGGATTCAAAGCCACGCCGGGCTCTGGTCATATATTCGCGCATTCCTTGGCGCGCACCGAGATGCATCCATTGGCAGAGCCTTTTTCCATCAATCGATTTAATCACGGCGGGTTAATTGACGAAGGCGCGGCCGCGGCGGTCGCTCATTAAACGCGCAATAATATCTCAAAGACATCGCAACAATATCGCAACAATATCGCAACAATATCGCAACAATATCATGTACTTAATCCAATGCCCGTGGTGCGGTAGCCGCGACCAAAGCGAATTCACTTGCCACGGCGAAGCGCACATTGCGCGCCCAGAAAATCCTGCGGAGTTAAGCGAGGAAGCGTGGGGCGATTATTTATTCTTCCGCAAAAACCCAAAAGGAATTCACCATGACCGATGGGTTCATAGCCACGGTTGTCGGCGATGGTTTAATGTCGCCCGCGATACCCGTTGCGACCAGATTCACGCCACCTACAAACCATCCGACCCACTGCCCAAAATCACCATCGCGGATGATGCATCATGAGTCAAACGCATCGACTTGCCGACGGTGGCCGTCTCAATCGCACAAAAATACTGCGCTTTTGGTATGACGACAAAAAATACGAAGGACATCCCGGCGACACCCTCGCCTCGGCATTGCTCGCCAACGGCATCACTTTAATCGGGCGCAGTTTTAAGTATCACCGCCCGCGCGGCATTTTCTCGGCCGGCGCCGAAGAGCCAAACGCGCTGGTGCAGCTAGAACAAGGTCCCTACACCGAACCCAACCGCCGCGCCACCGAGGTTGAACTCTACGACGGATTAATCGCCCATAGTCAAAACTGCTGGCCGTCGGTTGGCTTTGATTTCGGCGCGATTAGTTCTCGCTTGTGGCGCATCTTTCCCGCCGGGTTTTACTACAAGACTTTCATGTGGCCACGATCATTATGGATGACTTACGAAAAATTTATTCGCAAAGCGGCCGGGCTCGGCGTCTCTCCGCGCCAACCCGACCCCGATGGCTATGACAAAATCCATGTGCATTGCGATGTATTAATAGTCGGCGGCGGACCTGCCGGATTGCGTGCGGCATGCGCAGCTGGTGCCAGCGGTGCGCGCGTGTTGTTGGCGGATGAGCGCAGCGAATTTGGCGGCGCGTTACTAACTGAGGGCACCGACTGCACAGCTATCAACGGCATCAAAGCCGATGCGTGGATTGCCGAACGCGTTGCCGAATTAAGCGCGATGGAACAAGTCGTATTGTTGCCGCGCACCACGGTGACCGGCTACTACCATGACAATTTTTTAATCGCCAACCAGCGGTTGAGCGAGCATCTTGGCATCAACCGCGGCGACCATGCGCCCAAAGAGCGATTGTGGAAAATCCGCGCAAAACAAGTGGTGCTGGCGACCGGCAGCATTGAGCGACCGCTGGTATTCGCCGACAACGACCGACCGGGGGTGATGTTAGCCGGCGCGATGCGCACTTATATCAATCGCTTCGGCGTGTTGCCGGCAAAACGCGTGGTGGTGCTCACCAACAACGACAGCGCCTATCACACCGCACTTGACGCCATGCGCGCCGGGGCATGCGTGGTGGTGGTGGATGTGCGCGCCGAGCCGGATGGGGAATTAGTGACTGCATTTAGTAAGCAAGTTCGTGAAAAATATAATAAACAAGGTCGCCAGCCAATTCGCGGGGGAGATGGTGAGCAAGATCACGCACAAGACATCTCCATTCATACCAACTGCACGATTAGCGCGGTGGAGTATGCTCGTGGAAAAATCACCGGGGTTCAAGTGATGGAGTTATCACCGGATGGCGTTAGTGCGCATGGTACGCCGCGCACTATTCGTTGCGACGGGATTGCGATATCCGGTGGCTGGACGCCGACGGTGCATTTGTTGAGTCAAGCTGGCGGGCAACTCGCGTTTTGCACGCAACGCCATTGCTTCCTTCCCGCCTGCAATGTCGTCAACCATACCGCCAACCATGCCACCGCCAAACCTTCTTCTAATTCATGGGTGTGCGCCGGCGCATGCCAAGGCATTTATCGCCTCGCCGAATGTCTCACCGAAGGAAATGCTGCCGGAATTGCCGCGGCGACGGCGGCCGGTTTCGCTGCGAAAACCAATTCAGAAAGCAGTTCAGCGGAAACATGCACCGAGCCGGTTTATGCCGCCATGCGACCGCTGTGGATTTTGCCGTGCGATCATCCCATCGGCCGTGGGCACAAAAAACACTTTCATGAATTGCACAACGATTCCACCGTGGCTGATCTTCACCTCGCGGCGCGCGAAGGTTTTGGGGCAATTGAACATCTCAAAAGATATACCACCACCGGAATGGGCACCGACCAAGGTAAAACTTCCAACCTCAACGCCTTATCGGTGATAGCCGATTTGCGCGGCGCGAGTATTGCTGAGCTTGGCGTCACCACTTATCGGCCGCCGTACACGCCGCTCACCTTCGGCTCGATCATCGGTTTTGAACGTCGCAAATTGTTTCTACAAAAACGCACCACTCCGATGCATCGCTGTCATGAGAAACGCGGTGCAATTTTTGAAGATGTCGGCGATTGGAAGCGTCCGTTTTATTTTCCGCAACCAAACGAGCGTATGCACGATGCGGTGCAACGCGAATGTTTAGCGGCGCGTAATTCGGTCGGCATTATGGACGCTTCTACCCTCGGCAAAATTGATATTCGCGGTGAGCACGCCGCCGATTTGCTCAACATGATTTATACCAACGCTTGGGGGAAACTCGCGCCGGGTCGGTGTAGATATGGTCTCATGCTAAACGAGCATGGCATGGTGTTTGATGATGGGGTCACCACTTGCCTCGGCAAAAACCATTATCACATGACTACCACCACCGGCGGTGCGGCGCGGGTGATGGATCACTTGGAAGAATGGTTGCAAACCGAATGGCCCGATAGCAAAGTTTATTGCACCAGCGTCACCGAGCAATGGGCGGTGGCTTCCATCAGCGGACCCAACAGCCGCGCCCTACTCGCCGAATTATGCACGCAACCGATTGACGCGGAAACATTTCCGTTTATGTCTATGCAAAGTTTTGCGGTCGCCGGAATCGCGGCTCGGGTGTTTAGAATTAGTTTCACCGGTGAGACTGCTTTTGAGATTAATGTACCGGCGCGCTTCGGCGCGGCGTTGTGGGAATCTTTGCTTAGCGCTGGAGAAAAATACGGCATCTGCCCGTACGGTACCGAATCCATGCATGTGTTGCGCGCCGAAAAAGGTTTCATCATCGTCGGGCAGGACACCGATGGAACGGTCACCCCGATGGATCTCGGCATGGATTGGATTGTATCCAAAACTAAAAATGATTTTGTCGGCAAACGCTCGCTCATCCGAGCCGACACCGCGCGCCCGGGTAGAAAACAATTGGTCGGACTGCTCACCGAAAACCCAAACTTTGTATTGCCCGAAGGCGCGCATGTGGTGGAAGCGTTGTGCGCCAAGCCGCCGATGAAAATGCTCGGTCATGTTTCTTCTAGCTATATGAGTCCAAATGTCGGCCGGTCTATCGCCATGGCGTTGGTCGCGGATGGATTCCGCCGCAACGGCGAGCAATTCAATGTCGCTTTGATGGATGGCTCCAGCCACAAGGTAACCATTACCGACCCGATGTTTTTTGATGCCGAAGGAGTGCGCACCCGTGCCTGATCTCAATCAACCAACCCACCTTAAACCGACTTCCCCCGGCGACAACTGTGCGCCGATTGAAGGTCGCACCAGCCTGCGCGAACTTACCTTGTGCGGCAAAATTAATATACGCGGCGCAGCCGACGACGCGCAATTTTTGAACGCGGTCGGTGCGACATTGGGGATGCCGTTGCCGTTGGATGCCAATACTACATCAGTCGGCAGCAACGGAATTGCTTTTTGGCTTGGGCCCGATGAGTGGTTGCTACACTGCGCGATTGCGCGTACCGAAAATTTAATGACGCAACTAACACCACAACTCGCGCCGTTTCATCACGCCGTCACCGAGGTGAGTGATTATTATCGCGTACTGGAAGTGCGTGGCGAAAATGCCGGTGCAGTGCTTGCGCGCGGCTGTCCGTTAGATTTACACGAGCGCGCGTTCAAGGCGACTCACTGCGCCCAAACGCGCTTTGGCAACGCCAGCATATTATTGCACAAACCCGATGCCGAACCATCATTCCACCTCCAAGTTCGCTGGAGTTTCACTGGCTATGTATGGGATTATCTGGCGGCGGTCATCGCTACTTTATAATTTATTTTTTATAATTTTATTTTATAATTTTCTTTATAATTTTCTTTATAGTTTATTTTATAATTTTCTTTATAATTTATTTTATAATTTTCTTTATAATTTATTTTTTAATTTTCTTTATAATTTATTTTTTAATTTATTTTTTAATTTATTTTTTAATTTATTTTTTAATTTGTTTTTTAATTTGTTTTTTAATTTATTGGGAGCAACCTCATCACTTCTATTTTGCGAAACCGACCAGTGTTAGCTTGGGCGTTATACGACTGGGCGAATTCTGCTTTTGCTACCACCATCATCGCCGGTTTTTTTCCGGTGTATTACAACGTGCTGAGCGCCGACTTAACGACTGGCGACGCGCAGTTTTGGTTTAACATCACGTTAGCAACTTCCAGCATCCTCATCGCAATCGCCGCGCCGCTGTTAGGCGCGATCGCAGACTGCGGCGACCATCGCAAAAAGTTTTTGGCAGCGTTTGCCATGAGCGGAATTTTGATGAGCGCGGGACTCGCTTGGGTACACACCGGTATGTGGCAGGTCGGATTACTACTCTACGGCGTCGGCAGCATCGGTTTTTTCGGCGCGAACATTTTCTACGATGCAATGCTCATGGATGTCTCCGAGCCGGACGAGTTTGATATCGTCTCGGCCTACGGCTACGCCCTCGGCTATCTCGGCGGCGGTTTATTGCTCACGCTCAATGTGCTTATGGTCACCCAACCGCACTGGTTTGGATTCGCCGATACCGCCGCCGCATTATCGGCCGCCTTCATCAGCGTCGCATTGTGGTGGGCATGTTTTAGCGTGCCACTATTACTCACCCAATTAGAGCGCGCACCGCGCAAACCAATCAGCGCGATGCAAGCGATTCGCACTGGACTTGCACAACTCGTAATCACCTTCAACGACCTGCGCAAAATGCGCACGCTATTTCTATTCCTAATCGCCTACTGGTTTTATATTGACGGCGTCGGCACCATCATCAAGAGCGCGGTTTTTTTCGGCGACCGCATCCTCGGCTTGCCGCGGAGCAGTTTAATTACCGCATTGTTGCTAACTCAATTCGTCGCATTTCCGGCGGCGTTATTTTTTGGCTACCTCGGCAAACGCATCGGCGCGCAACGCGCAATATTTATCGGGCTTTTAGTGTATGTGGCGGTGGTGCTATACGCCTGGCGATGGTTAAATTCAGCCGCCGATTTCTATCTCCTCGCAACCGCCATCGGCCTCGTCCAAGGCGGCGTCCAAAGCCTCAGCCGATCGCTATATGCCCGCTTCATCCCAAAATCACGCAGTGCCGAATTCTTCGGATTTTTCAACATGGTCGGCAAGTTCGCCGCAATTCTTGGTCCCCTACTGATGGCCGCCATGCCCATCCTCATCCCCGCCGCCACCGCCCGCGACAGCATCCTGTCACTACTCCTGCTATTCATCATCGGCGGTACCTTGCTATGGAAAGTCAACACCGCGGACGGTATCCGCACCGCTCAAGAAATGGAGTAACGCGGCGAATTTGTTTTCTCGGATTGTTTCGTCGAGTTAGTTTCGTAGCAAAAAGAATTTTTTATTGATTGCTATTTTGCGGCGCGCTTGCGGTTGGTATTACCAAACATATCGGTTTGTTCCGCCGCGGAGCGTCTGACCGAATTCGGATAAGCCGTTGCGATGAACGCGGATTGCGATTGAAGTGCGTCGTCTAATTTATTAAGATTGAACAACGCCACCAGCAAAGCACACGCTCGCGCTTGGCAATTGATTGATCTTTGCGGGTTGAATTCAATGTCGGTGAAACCTTCAAATTGCCGTAGTTTGGCGATGTATTCCGAATGCGGTTTTAGCGCGGTGCAATAGAGCCAATCATAAAAAGCGGTTGTGTTATGCAACGCCCACCGCTCTTCAAAATACTCAAAGTATTTCAAACCTCCAGAGGCTCTAATCCGCATGTCTTTCTTCGCTTCAAACGCCCTTTTTTGATAAATATCCGTGTAGGGACCGCCCCCGACGAATACCTTGCTTCCTTGATACGCCGATTCAACCCTAATTTTTCCGACCTGCGTTTTAATCAAGAGATTAAAAGCACTCAATCGTATTCCCAGTGGATTTTCGGATTTAGTTGAAACCTCCAACAACGAACAAAAACCTTTTTCTTTCGCCGCTTCATGCAACGCGGTTACATTTTTCTTTTTTTGTGTCGGCGAAAAACCACTATGCCAGGTAAACTCAATATCCTTCTCTTCCATCAGATTTTCCGCTGATTTCCCATGAATGAATATCGGACGAGTTGCCATTTTAGTCACCGATTATGTAAAGGTTATGTATTGGAGCGGTATGTGATTTGGTATTAATATTTCTGACTTATTTGCCTCTTTTCTTCGGTCAAAATTTTCCGCACCTTTCTTTTCAAACAACCCCTCAAAATCAATTTTCGTTTCTGCTTCTGCGGCGGTAAGTATTTCTGATCCTGATTTGTTGGCAACGCCTGCACAAAAACGCACGCCATTTCCATAAATTAACGCTATATCGATTTTCAACCAACACGAAATAAAATCTTTATTGTGTTTTTCAATCTGCCAAAGCATTGGACTATCCGCGCAAAATGACGCATGGACATATTTGTCCAAACCCCTTCTTGCATCTACTATACGACTCCCCTCATTACTACCAAGAATTGGTATGGCAATGCCCCTTTCTCGAAGTTTAGCAAACGACCACAAGCCACCGTGTTCTTCAATAGAACCAAGATTTGACCGGTCAGTAAAATGCCAGAAACAGTCAATATTGTACCGCTTTATGGTATTTCTCATATTCGGAAGTATAAGACAAATCATCCTTGTCGGCACGTTCAATAGATTGGGCGGCTGATGGGAATTTCGTTAAAAATGTTATCGGGGTGGTGAGTTGGTGTGCGGGTTGGAGCCAGTATTTTGGGTGGGTACCGCGGTGGCTTTTTAGGGTGATTCCGCTGGCGGAAAAAGAAGTGTGAATAGCACCTTCAGCGGTGGTGGTGTAGAACGGGATTTGTCGGCGGGCATAACGGTCGGTGACGATTTTGTGGGGATGTTTATATCTGTTTAGATAGCCGATGCTGGCTACCGCAACCAGCGGTTGCACGCGATGCAAAAATGTTTCGGTGGAAGATGTTTTGCTGCCGTGGTGAGGGGCTTGGAGGACATCGGCGTTCAGCACAGCGGCTGATTTGGCGAGCACTATCTCGGCTGGTTTGCCGATGTCGCCGGTCAATAATAACGAACCGAATTCGGAGCTGACTTTGAGCACACAGGATGCATCGTTGCCTTTTTTGTCGGATTGCCGCAGTGGCCATAGTATTTGGAAACGAACTTCATCCCATACCCAAGTTTGACCGGCATAGCATTTTTGCGCGCCCGAAATTTTTTGTGGAACGCTGGTGAGCAAGCGATGGGTGAGGATACTTTTCGATACCGCACGCTGACCGCCGATATGATCGTTATCGCCGTGGCTTACGATGAAAGTGTCAATCGCTTTGGCGTTCAACTGCTGCAAAAAAGGAACGACTACGGTCTCGCCTGCATCCAACCCGCCTTCGCGCCGCGGACCGGCGTCGTATACCAATAGATGGTTGCGCGTTTTCACCACCGATGCCAATCCGTTGCCGACTTCCAGCAGGTGATAGTTGAATTCGCCGTTGGCGAGATTGACCGGCGTGACCGAGAACATCGGCAATAACCATAGCAATCCAATCCAGCGTAGCGGCAAAATAGATGGCGACAATAGCAACAGCGCGCCGACCACCGCCAATGGCAACGACCACACCGGCGGTGACGGCTGTTGCCATACCGACCAAGTGGACGACGAAAACCATTCCAACAACACCCATAACTGGTTGATAACCCACAGCGATAACTGAAACGCCCACACCGCCGCCGACTCAAGTCCGATGGTATACAACAACAATCCGAACAATGCCACCGGTACTGCGAGCAATCCAATAATTGGAATCGCCACCAAGTTGGCGAGCGGTGCAGCCAAGGAGACGCGCTGAAATAATACTAACAGCAACGGCGCCATGCCGATGAATAGCATGAGTTGGATGTTTGTCCACATGCTAAATCTGGCGAATATTGGGCGTAGCGAATTTGATATTTTGCACGGTATTTTCATGCGCTGCGCGAGCGATGTTAGCTTGGTGGGTTGCGACATGGGTTGCGATATGGGTTGCAACGCATTGGCTGTCAGCACGAGCTCGGTTGAGGTGGAGCGGATGGTTGCGCTCGGCGTGTCATTTGAAATATTGAAGTGCGCGCGTTGTCCGCGTGTCGCGCCGATAATCAAAATCGTCACCGCGCCGAATGAAAGCCAGAACCCGCCGGCCAGCGGCGCGAGGGGGTCCACCAACAGCACCACGGTGAGTGCCATTATTAAGGTTTCATAACCAAACGGTCGGCGATGAAAAAAAACCGCAGCGACGACCACCACTAACATGCACACCGCCCGCTGCGTTGGAATCGTCATGCCGGCGAGGAATGCATAGACCAAGCCGGCCAGCAGCCCGACGATGACGCCGACTTTGGGCGCCGGCACGACCAGCGGTAAGCGCCCAGCAAACCGCCAGCAGCAAGCACCGAATAACAATGCCAAACCGGCGACCAGACCGATGTGCAAACCCGATATCGCAACCAGATGAATCGTGCCGGTGCGCAGCAGGACTTCCCAATCGCGCGCACTCATGTCGTTGCGGATGCCGACCACCAACGCTGCGACCAAGCCAGAACGTTCGGCTGAATGAAGGGATGTGCGAATGAAGTTTGCTACGCGCTGGCGATAGGCGGTGATGGAAAAAACGGGTTGCGATTCCAACAGCACCGGCATCGGTTGGGTGCGGACATAGCCAGTGGCGCGCAGGCGACGCTGGAATAAATAGGTCTCGTAGTTGAAGGATGCGCCGGGGTTTTGATAGCCGCGTGATTTTTTGAGGCGCGCGGTGAATGTCCAATGCTGACCGCTCAAGATTTGCGGCTGGTCGCGATAAAGTTTAAGCCGGATTGCGCCGGGAGATGGATAAGCGGTTCCTTGCCACGCGAGTTGCTCTACCACAAAATCAAAACGCTGATAGCCGCTAACCGCCAGCGGCGCGCCAATCACTCGCCCGGAAATGATTACATCCTTTTTCTCCAACTCTGCTGGGATGGTGGCGGCGAATACCATCGTGGCAATCACGCATGCCCAGCAAAAACCTAACGCGAAAGCCGCCGCGGGACGCAACCATGCCCACCAAATCGCGCCTGCCATTATCATTACCGCGGCAAATATAGTCAGCGGTAACGGCGGTAGTTGTGGAAAAAATCGCAACGCAATAACGCCGAGGCAAAACAACAACAACCACAGATGGGGATTATTCCAGCCTTGCCATTGGTGTAATATGCGGCGCATCACTATTCGTCCTTGAGTTACATTTTTGGTCATCTTCCATGGAGATATTGCCTGATTCCATGGCAATCTTGCTTGCTCGTTTTCCGTGCAATTCTGCCGCTATACTACCACCAATCACTCCGCGCATTCGCGATGTTAAGGTGGCATATCATCTGCCTGCTAAAAGTTCATATCAACAATCCATAGCAAAAGCCATGCTAAGAGCGCGTTTAAAAAAATACTTGCCCACCCCCGGGCGCATCAAATCTCTGCCGCCTTTCCACTACTTAGGCATTCGTTTCAACGACCCGTTGCTGTGGATGATCAATCGCAACACCATTTCACGCGCGGCCGCCATTGGCTTATTTTGCGCGTACTTGCCGATGCCAATGGAAATGCTACCGGCGGCGTTGCTGGCGATGTTGTGGCGTGCCAACTTGCCGCTGTCCATCGTGCTGGTATGGCTATCCAATCCGTTCACTTGGATCGTAATCTATACCCCGCCCTATTTGCTGGGGTCGGTGCTATTGGGCGAGACCGGCTTATCCATCAGCCACATCACCCTCCAAACCATGATGCAAGAACTCGCCGCGCTGTGGCTCGGCTGCTTAATTTTCGGCATCGCGCTGGCATGCGCCGCATATTTCGCGGTGCGCATGGTGTGGCGCATGGTGATCATAAATCAGCGAGATAAACGTCGCATGGGGGTTCATGCTGACGCGAGTACGGAGGAGGGTAAGTGACCATGGGAAGTGATTATGGTCATTTTGATATGTGACCACTAATTAACAACGCGAAGTCGCAGACCTTCGCGCAAGTGCATCATGCTCACGCCGCATGCAAAGGACGCGCTTCGCGCAACATGTTGTACTGGATTCCAGCGTACGCTGGAATGGGTGCGGTGGTTGGTATAAGGGAGCAATAAAAACAAAGTCCGGTAAAAATATAACCCCATACTGGACTTGATCCAGTATCCAGTACAAAACGCGCGAAGCGCATTCAGCATAAAAAAAACCCCGCTTTTCAGCGGGGCTTTGTGAAACATTTGGAAGCGTAATTTAGACACATTACGCAATAGGCAAATGCATACTTACATCATGCCGCCCATGCCACCCATTCCGCCGCCCATATCAGGCATTGGTGCGGATGGTTTGTCATCGGCGATTTCGGCGACCATTGCTTCGGTGGTAATCAGCAAGCCGGCGATGGAGGCTGCGTTTTGCAACGCTGCGCGGGTGACTTTGGTGGGATCAAGGATGCCCATTTCAATCATGTCACCGTATTGACCGGTCGCTGCGTTGTAGCCGAAGTTGCCTTCGTTCTCCGCCACCTTGTTGAGGATGACCGAAGAATCGTCGCCAGCATTGGCAACAATCTGACGCAGCGGCTCTTGCAACGAGCGTAGCGTGATTTTGATGCCCATGTCTTGGTCGGGGTTGTCGCCGGTGACTTTGCTTACGCTGTTAGTACAACGCACCAGCGCAGTGCCGCCGCCGGGGACGACACCTTCTTCTACCGCCGCACGAGTGGCGTGCAATGCATCTTCAACGCGCGCCTTTTTCTCTTTCATTTCAACTTCGGTAGCCGCGCCGACCTTGATTACCGCCACGCCGCCGGCTAACTTCGCCACGCGCTCTTGCATTTTTTCGCGGTCGTAATCGGAGGTTGCTTCTTCTATCTGCGTGCGAATCTGCCCGACCCGCGCTTCAATATCGCTATGGCTACCGGCACCATCAATGATGGTTGAGTTTTCTTTGGAGATTTGAATGCGCTTGGCTTGCCCCAGATCTTCTAAGGTGGAAGTTTCCAGGCTCATACCAACTTCTTCGCTGATTACTCGGCCGCCAGTCAATACCGCAATATCTTCCAACATCGCTTTGCGACGGTCGCCGAAGCCAGGTGCTTTGACTGCACACACTTTGACGATGCCGCGGATGTTATTGACAACCAAAGTCGCCAACGCTTCGCCTTCCACATCTTCGGCGATAACCATCAACGGACGGCTTGATTTTGCTACGGCTTCCAAGGTTGACAGCAAATCGCGGATGTTGGAAATCTTTTTGTCATAAATCAGCACAAATGGATTTTCCAGATTGACCGCCATGCTGTCTTGGTCGTTGATGAAGTAGGGTGATAGATAGCCGCGGTCAAACTGCATGCCTTCCACCACTTCCAGTTCATTCTCCAGGGTATTGCCTTCTTCTACGGTAATCACCCCTTCTTTGCCGACTTTCTCCATCGCTTCAGCGATGATATTGCCGACATTTTCATCCGCATTTGCCGACACCGTGCCGACTTGTGCGATTTCTTTGTGGTCAGCGCACGGACGGGAAAGTTTCTTGAGATCCTTGACCGCCGCGATAACTGCTTTGTCTATGCCGCGCTTCAAGTCCATCGGGTTCATGCCGGCGGCAACCGCTTTGAGCCCTTCATACACGATGCTTTGAGACAGCACGGTGGCTGTGGTGGTGCCATCGCCAGCGTCGTCGGAGGTCTTGGAAGCAACTTCCTTAACCATCTGCGCGCCCATGTTTTCAAGTTTATCTTTGAGTTCAATTTCCTTTGCCACCGAAACGCCGTCTTTGGTGACGGTAGGAGCGCCGAACGATTTATCCAGCACAACATTCCGGCCTTTGGGGCCAAGGGTGATTTTTACTGCATCCGCTAGGATGTTTACGCCACGCAACATTCGCGCACGCGCACTTTCGCCAAATACGACTTCTTTAGCAGCCATTTGTGTAACTCCTCGTGAAATTAAAAATTATCGGTTGAATTGATTTGTGGCTCAGCCTTCAATGACACCCATGATGTCATCTTCACGCATCACTAGTATTTCTTCTCCGTCAATTTTGACTTCGGTGCCGGAATATTTTCCAAATAGCACCTTGTCGCCAGTCTTGACATCAAGATTACGTTGTTCGCCATTGTCGAGCACCTTGCCGTTGCCCACTGCCAGGATTTCGCCCTGCATAGGTTTTTCGGCTGCGGAATCGGGTATCACAATGCCACCCGGACTGGTGCGTTCGTCTTCTATACGTCGGACGACCACACGATCATGAAGCGGACGGATATTCATATACTCTTCTCTCCTCGTGAAAGTTGAAAGTCAAAAAGTTGAAAGTTAAACAGAATTTCGGCGGCACTAGGCATTAAGATTTCGATGCCATTATTAGCACTCGCCGCGAGTGAGTGCTAATAATAGTGGCATAATTTAAAAAATCAATAGGGTTGATGGAAAAAACTCACCTGAAACCGCATAAAAATTCACCGAAATTCACCAAAACCTGCTGAAATCCGCAAATTCACCTTGTAGCGAAGCCCCGCATGACCATAAATATGCTCATAACATGACCATAAACACGTTCCATTAACATGACCGTATACATGACCATATACATGGAATCTCGTTATTCCCGGTCCACTTTCTCGTACTCCACATCAATAATCCGCCCACGCCCAGCAGGCGGTGCGCCGGGAGTGATGCCGGATTCCCCATCAACCCCAAACATTCTGCGCATCATGATATGCCGAGTGCCATGGCGGATGCCATAGCGGATAATGGTGCGGCGCAACGGCGGCAGCAGCAGCACAAAGCCGACTGCATCGGTAAAAAAGCCCGGGGTCAGCAACAAAGCACCCGCCACAAATAGCAATATCCCTTCCAATATCTCCATCGCCGGCAGTTGTTTGTGGGCGATTTGCGTCTGCACTCGCGTGAAAACGACGAGCCCTTGGGCGCGCACCAAAGACGCACCTAACACTGCGGTGAATACTACTAATGCAATCGTCAGCCCGACGCCGACTTGGCTGCCGACTTGAATCAAGAAGTAAATTTCCACTATCGGAACCAACAGGAATATCAGGAAAAATAGTTTCATGGTAATTTTATTACACCGCCCATTACACTGCCTCCGCGCATCGCGCCGCCTCAAACATGCCATCCATCGCTGACGCGATTAACGGCAAATGCTCGTTGAGCGCATGATCACCTTGGTGAATGATACGCACTGTAACATCAAAATCCGCGTTAAAACCCGCGTTCGTCTCTTGAAATCGGTGGCTCAGACGGTATGGCACGACCTCATCTTGCTCACCGTGGAAAATCCGAATGGGGAAATCATAAACGCTGGGGTATTGCAAAATGTCGTGCTGTAAGCCGTCTTCCACCAATCCATATTCCAGTTCATAGCGCACACCGTCGTAGCGATCAGTGAATTGCCGGATGCCCTCGCGCCGCCATTTATGCATCACATCAAGCGGCTCATTGCGAAAATACTCGCGGACGAAATCAAACGCCGGCGCAACCAAAACCGCCCCGGCAATCGTGGCAATCGTAGCACCATCCGCCGCCCGCCTTGCCGATTGCGCCGCCAATTTACGCGCCGCTAACATGCTAAGCCACGCGCCCATGCTGGAGCCTAACAACACCAACCGAGCGCCGCGAAACCGCTGAATCACCTTAAGCACCGATTCAAGCGCGTTAGAAATGCGGAACTTTTTGAACTCGCCTTCGCTATCGCCATGGCAAGGCAGGTCAAAAGTAACCCAACTATAGCCGCGCTGCCGGGCGTGATTGAGGAAAAAATCCCCTTTGCTATGCGTCGCCGAAGAGCGAAATCCATGCACATAAATTCCGATTGTATTGCCCACGCTATTGCCATGCCCGGGGTAATATGCGCCACGGCAACGCGTCCCGTCGGATAAGTAGACGCTAAAACTATTGTTACGATATGACTTCACTATCGGATAGAATGGATACGTGCAACGCATTATGGGAACATACTGAATTATAGGGGGTTTGCGCGGGAAAAATTCAGCGCCAGACCCAATACCTGCCCACCGCCGACTATAGAAATATAAGTATAGAACTATTGCTCGATTGTTCGGTCGTATTCTATGCGTATCGGCGATGTCGGCACGGGTTGTTTCAAAGTGTCATTACGTACTAGTGTCATTAAAATATAGTTACCAAACACACTCAAGCACGCCACTCGCACACTCTTCACCCGCAACTTGACACCAAATCCCTTCACCAACCACTTGACACCATCACCCACCTATATGAAAACCATCCTACTGCTACCGTTATTATTCTCCGTTGCGCTCAACTTAGCTCATGGTCAAGCGGCTGACCCGACCGCCAGCCCGACCGCCAATGCTTCACCTAACGCATCGCTGGCGTCAAGCAATGCGGATTCGGCGGATATTTCCGCGACGAGTACATTAGAACAATTGCGCGCTTTGGTCGGTGCACGTTATGAGCCGCCAACATTTCTGCAGGTGGATGATGCCTTTCAATTGGAAATCAACGGCGTTGGCGACCGGCAATCGGGTGGGCAATTAGGCAATGGACGCATTGATGCAACCTTCACCATCGCCGACGGATACTATTTATACCGCGACAAAATTGCGTTTAGCAGCGCAGGCGACACCCGATTGGTGGATGCGGTATTACCGCCCGGGGAGATAAAAACCGATCCCTATTTTGGCGAAATCGCGGTATTCAAACATAATTTCTCGGCACCGATTAGCCTACAACGTGCCACCGCAGATGCCACTCAAATTCACCTTCGCGCCACCTATCAAGGATGCGCCGAGGAGGGCATCTGCTATGCGCCGGTCAGCAAAACCTTCGCGTTAGAACTGCCGGCGATTGCGGAATTATTTATCGCCAGCGCATCGGCCGCCGAAGGCGTTCCCGCAGAGGTTGCCACCAATAATTCCGCCACCGCCGGCTGGCCCAGCATGCCGAGCCTGTTACTCGGCGCATTCCTCGCCGGACTCCTGCTAACTTTCACCCCGTGCGTATTGCCGATGTTGCCGATATTATCCAGCGTCATCGCAGGTCAAGGTGAGGGGCTAACCCGACGCAAAGGCGGCATCCTCGCGCTCGGCTATGTGCTTGGCACGGTGGTCTCGTACGCCGCTATCGGTGCGCTCGCCGGCGCCACTGGCTTGCAACTCCAAGCATATCTCCAAAACATTTGGGCGATCGGAATTTTCGCCGCCGTGTTAGTGATCATGGCACTTTCCATGTTCGGTATTTTCACCATACAGATGCCCACCTTTATTCAATCTGCCATTCAATCTGCATGGCAACAAAAAAGTCGCAGGCTGCGGGATGGTTTAAAAGATAACCGCGGCGGCAGTCTAATTGCCTCGCTACCATTCGCCTTCCTCCTCGGCGCGGTCTCGGCGGTCATCATCGGTGCGTGCGTATCGCCGGTGCTGATTTCGTTGTTAAGCATCGCAATATCGGCCGGCGACCCATGGCTCGGCGCATGCATAATGGCGGGCATGGCGTTTGGCATGGGAATCCCGCTACTGGCACTCGGGCTCGGCGCCAGCCACTGGCTACCGAAAGTTGGCAAATGGATGGATGCGGTCAGTCACTTGTTCGGCGTAATGCTCATCGGCGTTGCGATTTATCTATTGGGCGTCCTGCCGGAAGTGCCGGTGCTATTGCTGTGGGGCGCGTTTTTGGTCATCGTCGGCGTATATTTGGGCGCAACCCGGCAAACCCCGGCAGCGGTTAGCGGCTGGCGGATTTTCATCAAAGGCGTGGGCATGGTCATGCTTATTTGGGGCTCGGCGGCATTAATCGGCGGATTTTTCGGCGAGCGGAATTTGCTCAAGCCATTGCCCGCCGGGTTGTTTTCCAGCGCCAACGAGCGACTCGATGCGCCGCGGGATGCGCAACCCGCCACAAAATCCGCCGCACATTTCATCCGCGTCGGCAACCTCGCCGAACTGGATGCGGAATTGGCGCGCGCCGCTGGAGAAAACAAACTGGTGATGTTGGATTACTACGCCGATTGGTGCGTGGATTGCGTGCGCATGCAGAAAACCACCTTCCGTGATGCTCGAGTGTTGGAAGTATTGAATAAAAATTTCATCACGCTCAAAATTGATGTAACCGATGCGCGCAATGAAAATGCACAGGCGTTGAAAAAGAGATATGCCGTATTCGGTCCGCCAGCGTTACTGTTCTTTGACCGCAACGGCAACGAGCTCACAGATTATCATTCTTACGGCTATCGCAATAGCACCGACTTTCACGCGCTGCTTACTGCGTTGTCTGGGTAAGATTAAATTACTGAAAAATGAAATGGAAAACTACGCTACATTAAAACCAAATGAAAAATAAAACAAATAACTTCGCCACCAAACACCGATTAGTCATCGTCCTCAGCGTAGTCGCTTTAATATTCGGCAGCTATCTCGGCTGGCAAAACGCGCGACCGCAGCATGAAAATCACAGAAGCCATGGCGCAACTAAAACAACCGCCACCCTCGCGCAAATTAACCTACCTGACATTGATAAAAATCTACGCGGCGGCGAACAATGGCTCGGCAAGGTGGTGGTGGTTAATCACTGGGCAACTTGGTGTCCACCGTGTCTGGAGGAAATTCCGCTATTGATTGAATACCAACGGCGGTTGGGAACGCAAAGCATACAAATAATCGGCATCGCCCACGACATGTTAGACACCGCCCGCGCCTACGGCGACAGTGTCGGCATCAACTATCCATCGCTAATAGCCATCACCGGCGGCGGCGAGCTAATGCAACAACAAGGCAACCCCATCGGCGGCCTGCCCTTCACCGCATTTTTTGACCGCCAAGGAAACCTCGCAAACACCCACATCGGCATACTTTCCGAAGAAGATTTAAATAAAGCTATTGAGCCGCTGTTGTAAGTTTGCGATTATAGATATGCGGCATTCAAATACGCAGCTCCCGCAATGTGTATCTAGAATCTTCCCCCACACCGTCGCTCCCGCAGTGTGTATCTGGAATCTGGTTGGGCGTGCAGCACACATGTCCTTTTTTAATGGGGAGTCTGCGTTGTTATTATTCCACCAAAAATAACCCCCATGCCATTCCCTATCACCCCCATTCCAGCGAATGCTGGAATCCAGTGCACTTGTGCGGCGAAGCCGCTCCGCATTCTCGCCCATGATATCGCCGCTTAACGACGCTGGATACCGGATCAAGTCCGGTATGTGGTTAATTTGGAATGGCGACATGTAGTTCGTGACTTTTCCTTGAAGTAGCCATCTTGCAACCCTTGCGGGTTGCCCGCGCTTCGCACGTAGCGCACAAAACCCATACCGCACTTGATGCGGTATCCAGTGTGGTTGGTGGTTGGGCACCGCTTAACGACGCTGGATACCGCATCGAGTGCGGTATGTGGATGTGAGAGATTTGTGGGAATAAAAACCCCCTGCCGCATTGGAAGGGGGTTTCGCAACCCTCCCCCATAGCCACGG